>Ga0208769_1000005_pt1 | contig 144586 bp, 120 predicted proteins | sample AntAceMetag02UKC_FD_184768 | JGI IMG/M metagenome (GOLD analysis project Ga0208769, IMG submission 184768) | Saline lake microbial communities from Ace Lake, Antarctica- Antarctic Ace Lake Metagenome 02UKC (SPAdes) (version 2) | ecosystem: Environmental > Aquatic > Non-marine Saline and...
ATTCTTCTTTATTAGGATTCTGATAGCGTATCTTTGTTCACAGGTAAGCTGTTTGTAAGTTTTCAATTGTGCACCTTAAGTTTTGTCGTAAAAACAGGTTGCATCTTACGATAGCTTGCCTGTTTTTACAAAGCTCTTTCAGTTGCACTTACTTGTTGAATTCAGGAATGATTAAAAATCAGAAAATCATGTAAATCTTAATAGTCATGCCTCAGACAATTATATTTTAGTTGTTTTGTCCCGAATATATACTAAATTAGGGACAAGAATAGGTAATAAATATGCGTGATAACATTGAAAATAAAATACTTAGCAGAATAAAAAAAGCAGGGAGGGGTTCGCTATTTTTTATCGAAAATTTTATTGCTTATGGAAATACCGAAGCAGTAAAAAAAGCCCTGCAGCGCCTGACTAATGCTGGTCAACTGGAACGGATTGCCACAGGAATTTATGTCCGTCCTAAAAAAGATTCTATCATCGGCATCATCACACCCGGCATTGAAGAAATCGCCAAAGCCATTGCTAAAAGAGACCGGGCCCGGATTGTACCCACTGGCATTTTTGCCCTTAATAAACTAGGGCTTTCTACGCAGGTACCGTTAAACATTATCTATCTTACCGATGGCGCCGCACGTAAAATCAAGATAGGGAAAAATACAATTACATTTAAAAAGACGACACCTAAAAATGTTGCTGCTGTGGGTGAAATAAGTAAACTGCTTATTCAGGCCCTGCGAACCATAGGCAAAGAGAATGTAACTGAAATAGAGATAGAAATAATTCAAAATTTGCTTAAAAAAGAAAAAATTACCCGCCTGCAGCATGATATTCGTCTTGCCCCTGTCTGGATAAAAGAAATTATGAAACCTGTTTTGGAAAATTTAACCAATGAATCATAAAGCACTAAATGAATGGCTTAAACTGCCGGACGACACCAAAAAGAATATCTTTAATCAAATTAGTAAAAATACGGGGCTACCTGCTGTTGCTGTAGAAAAAGACTGGTGGGTAGTTAAAACGCTTGATGTGGTTTTTAATACGGAAATTGCCGAACACACCGTGTTTAAAGGCGGCACGTCATTAAGCAAAGCCTGGGGGTTGATCGACCGCTTTTCAGAAGATATCGATCTGGCACTGGATAGAAAATTTCTTGGATTCGATAAAGAGATGACTAAATCACAAGTAAAAAAACTGCGTTTGCGTTCGTTTCAATTTATATCCGAAGAATACTTTCCTCTTTTGGAAAAGGCCTTTCATGACTACGGTCTACAAGATGTTAAGCTAAAATTGACCGAGCCAACATCCAATGATCAGGATCCTTTAATTATCGAGATTCATTACCCTGGGCTTATCGAAAAGTCGGACTACATACAATCGCGTGTGTTAGTCGAAATAGGCAGTCGTTCATTAATAGAACCTTTTACCCTAAAAAAATTCAATACACTGGTAGGCGAATATTATAAAGATAGAGCTTTTGCCGATACGAAGATCAGCATTCCTACCGTTAATCCCGAAAGAACTTTCTTAGAGAAAATCTTTCTTATTCACGAAGAATTTCAAAAATCCCCCGCTAGAATTAAGGTTAATCGTTTGAGTCGCCATTTATACGATATAGAAAAAATAATGGATTCTGAGTATGCCATTAAAGCCTTATCCAATATGGACTTATATCAAAACATCATCAAGCACCGGAAAACCATCACACCCGTAAGAGGGATAGATTATTCAAAGCACCTGCCAAGCAAACTAAATTTAATACCACCACAAAGCGTATTGAATGCATGGAAAAAAGATTATGAACAAATGCAGGAAAATATGATCTATGGAAAATCGCTGGCGTTTGAAGAATTGTTAGATAGAATTCGAATATTGAATAACAGAATTAATAAATTAACACTATAAGGGTAAAATTATGGCTGAATATATAAACGTAGAAAAACCCTTTTTAGATAAGCTTCGCTTATTGGGCTGGCACGTTATTAACCAAGGCATTGGCATTCCACAGGACTCGCAAAAAAGTTTGCGAGAAAACTTTAAACAAGTGGTGTTGCCCGATGAATTCAAAAAAGCCGTAAAAAAGATAAACACTACAGCAGATGGCACAGAATGGCTGACCGACAAGCAACTGAATGAATTGCTTGATGAAATACAAAATTTTCCCGGTAAACGTCTGCATGAAGCCAATAAAGAAATTCATCGACTTCTGCTTAAAGGTACATCGGTTGCTAAAAATGAACTCACCGGCGAACAAGACCCAACGGTACGTTTGGTTGATTTTAAAAACTACAACAACAATTCATTTATTGCCATTAACCAATTTCGTTTAATAACGCCGGGTGCAAGCCGACAGGGCATTATTCCGGATATTGTGTTATTCTTAAATGGTATGCCAATCTGTGTTATAGAAGCCAAAGATTTTGATGTGGCAGAGCCTTTAAGCGAAGCCTTTTTGCAGATTACACGCTATGCCAACACCCGCGATGATGACTATGGTTTTAAAGAAGGCGAAGAACGTTTGTTTCATTACAATATATTCAGCATTATCACCCATGGCACAGAAGCACGAGTTGGAACCATCAGCGCAGAATTTGATTTTTACAGCAATTGGGTGGACATTTTTCCCGAAGAATATAAAGTGGTGGATTTTCCACCGAACGAAGAACGTCAGGAAGTTTTGATTCATGGCATGCTAAACAAAGAAATCCTAATTGACATTCTAAAGCACTTCACACTGTTTATAGAAATTAAAAAAGGAACCGAAGTAAAAATCGTTGCCCGTTACAATCAATACCGTGCAGTTGGTAAAATTATAGAAAATTATCGTGCTGGAAATACGCCAATGGAAAAAGGCGGTGTGGTTTGGCATACACAAGGCAGCGGGAAAAGTCTGACCATGGTTTTTCTTATCCGTAAAATCCGTTCTTTAGACGACCTAAAAGATCTGAAAATAATTTTCATTGTTGATCGCACCGATTTAGAAGACCAGCTTTCTGAAACAGCTTCCATGACCGGTGAGCCCGTACGCATCATTAATCGCCGCAATAAGTTAAACGAATTAAGCGATGATACTGGCGATGTCAATATGGTAATGATCCATAAATTTTTAGATGAAAAGAATATTTCAGCTCAATCGCTTATTAACGCGGGTATGGTTCCAAAATTTGAAAAATTTGACCCCATTAACAACAGCGACCGTATTTTATTGCTGGTTGACGAAGCCCACCGCACACAGGGTGGAGATATGGGCGATAATCTATTTTCAGCTTTCCCAAATGCAAGCCGTATCGGTTTTACCGGCACACCATTACTTACAGATAGGCATAAAATAAAAACGCACGAACGATTTGGAGGCAAAACAGGAGTTAACGAAGAACCGTTTATTGACACTTACAAATTTGATAGAGCCATTAAAGACCGCGCAACCGTTGAAATAAAATATATTGGCAAAGTATCGAAAGACAAATTGGACGACAAAGAATCCTTTGATACAGAATTTGAAGACATGTTTGAACAACGTTCACAGGCAGAAAAAGAAGAAATTCAGCGCCGATATGGTTCTTTTATCGCTTATTTAGAGTCAAAAGAGCGTATTGCTTGTATTGCCAAAAATATAGTTGAACATTATTATAAAGACATTCTCGTAAATGGCTTTAAAGCACAGGTTGTTGCATCGAGTATTGTCGCTGCTGTTCGATATAAATATGAACTGGAAATTGCCATTCGAAACAAAATTGCCGTATTGAAAGCATTGCCCGAAGAAGAAAGAGACGATGAACTAATACAACAGTTGGAATTTTTAAAAGTGGCAACCATAGTTTCAAGTTCAGGCAATAATGAACCGGGTTATATCAGCAAAGCACGCCGTGAAGCTCAAGAGATGAATGCCATCGACAACTTCAAAGCCGATTTTGATCCGGAAAAACCTGAAACTGGAATTGGTTTTATCTGTGTTTGTGACCGCTTGCTTACAGGTTTTGATGCGCCCATTGAACAAGTTATGTACTTGGATAAAAGCTTACGAGAACATGATTTGTTCCAAGCAATTACACGAGTAAACAGAACAAAACACGGTAAATCCTTTGGTTTAATTGTGGATTATTTTGGCGTTACAAAGCATTTAAGCGATGCTTTGAGTATTTATACCGACAAAGACAAATTACAGCTTGAAAACTTCCAAAAAGTATTTCGTGATATTAACAAAGAAATTCCAATACTCGAAGCAAGATATAAACGCTTACTCGATTTATTTATCGATAATAAGCTCAAAGACATTAAAATATTTCTAAGTCAAAATTTTACTGATGAAACTAAAGAATTTGAGTTTGCCGAAAAATGTATCGAAACAGCAAAAAACATGAAATTCCGAGCAGAACTATTAACTTATTCCAAAAGTTTTTTCGACAGTTTAGATTTATTATTTAATGTACAAGCAGGCATTGAATATTGGATTCCCGCAAAGCGTTTGGGCTATATCATTTGGCGAATAAAAGACCGCTACAAAGATGAAACAATGGATTTAAAATGGGCTTCTGATAAAGTTCGCAAACTCATTGATAAACATTTACTATCAATCGGTATAGACACAAAAGTTCAGCAGGTTTCTATTCTTTCTGATGAATTTGGTAAAAAAGTAGATCATCTAAATAAAACACCAAAATCAAAAGCATCTGAAATGGAACATGCCATTCGCTGGCATATAAAAGTGAATCTTGAAAATGATCCAACACTTTACAATCGTTTCAAAGACCGCTTGGAGTCCATTTTAAGCGCTTACAAAGAAAATTGGGAAACCATTGTTGACGAATTGCAGAAATTACGTAAAGAAATGGCAGAAGGTCGAAAAGAAAATATTGAAGGAATTTCTATTGTAGAAGCACCATTTTATGAATTGTTAAAAAACAATATTAAAAACGAAAACAAAAATGATATAGCAAAGACGAAAGAACTAATCCAAATTATTATGCCAATATTGCAAGAAACAGCAGAAATAAGAAACTTTTGGACCAAAGCATCGGAACGCAAAAGAGTTGAAGGACTCATTGAAGATGAAATTCACTATTCTGGTATCGAAACACTGGCAAATAAAGCAGCAGAATTAACTACTGAACTAATAAAACTTGCCAAAATCAGAGAAACAGACCTAAGATGAAATTAGAAGAGATCAACATAAAAATAGAAAAAACCGACCGCCGAAAAACGATCAGTATTTTTATCGAAAGAGACGGTTCTATTCGGGTTTTGGCACCTACAACAACAAGCAATGAAAAAATTGAAGAAGCAGTAAAAGTCAAGCAATATCAAATATTTACAAAGCTTGCTAAATGGAAAGAACTGAATCAAGGTAAAGTCAACCGCAAATTTGTAAACGGACAATCATTTTTATATTTTGGCAGAAATTACAGGCTTTCAATAGTAGAAAATCAGGATGTCCCACTAAAATTAAGTAAGGGCTATTTAACCATAGATAAAAACAAACTTGATAAAGCAAACATTGTGTTTGAACAATTTTACAGAGAAAAGGCATCACAGAAAATATCAGAAAGATTAAAATTGATTGAACAAAAGTTTCAGGAAAAGCCAACATCCATTAAAGTAATGGAATTACAAAATCGATGGGCATCTTGGACACCTAAACACGGATTAAATTTCCACTGGAAATGTGCCATGGCACCGGTTCCAGTAATTGACTATATCATAACACATGAAATGGTACATTTACAATATCCCAATCACTCACCGGAATTTTGGAACGAACTGGACAAAAAAATGCCCAATTATCAACAACATAAAAATTGGTTAACACAAAATGGAATTAAAATGTCAATATAAACCGGTTCAATTGAAAGCACATTTATAATTCACACTATTCAAATCTCGGGACTCCGCCCTGCAGGCAAGTTCAGGATGACGAGATTTTCTCGTTTTTTCTCACACCCTCACGCGCTTCTTCAATTTTATCTGTGAAAATCTGCGTAATCTGTGGTTTTATTACAATCCGTAAATATCTTTATATTTTGCTTCCAGATAATTCATAAATGGATCCGGGCTCAGGGGTGCACCCGTGATAACCTTGATCAGATCTTCCGGATCATAAAAACGACCATGTTTGTGAATTTTTTCATTCAACCATTTTTTGAGCGGCAAAAATTCACCTTTGCGGACTTTTTCCCAAAGCTTCGGGATCTCTTTTTCTGCTTGTTCCATGATCTGGGCGCCGTATAGGTTGCCCATGGCATATGATGGAAAGTAGCCAAATCCGCCAAATGACCAATGAACATCCTGTAGAACACCTTCAGCATCATCTTTTGGTGTGATCCCAAAATACTCTTTCATTTTTACATTCCACAAAGCCGGAATATCATTAACATTTATATTACCATTGATGATCGCACTTTCAATATCAAAACGCAGCATAATATGCAAAGAATAATAAACCTCATCCGATTCAACGCGGATCATAGACGGTTTGACCACATTGATCATGCGGTACCAGTCGGCTACGCTTACATCCTTTAATTGAGAATAATGTTCTTTTAAGAGCGGAAGGGCATAGGTCCAAAATTCTTTTGATCGTCCAATGACATTTTCCCAAAGACGTGATTGGCTTTCGTGGATACCAAATGAAGCTGTTTCTCCAAATGGTGTGCCATATTGTTCTTTGGGTAATCCTTGTTCATAGATTGCGTGTCCACTCTCATGAATAGTGGAGAATAAACCCGAAAGCAGCATTTTATCATTAAGTCGTGTTGTAATGCGTACATCATCGGGATGAAAACCGATCGTAAAAGGATGCGCGGATACATCTTGGCGCGCTTTGTTCATGTCCAGACCAATGGCTTCCGCTATCTTCATTCCAAATTTCCATTGCTCTTTTGTATCGAATGATTGTTGCAAAACAGAATCGTCAATTTGTTTTACGGAATTAATCTTTTCAACCAGTTTTACCAGGCGTTCTTTAAGTCCGCCAAACAATGCCGCAACCCGCTCCGTGGTCATACCCGGTTCAAAACCATCCAACAAAGCATCATAGGGTTTATCTTCATATCCATAGTATTCGGCTTCTTGTTTTTTTAATTTGATCATCTTTTCCAAGTACGGCGCATAAACGGAAAAATCTTTTTCTTTCCGTGCCTTGATCCAGACCTGCTGTGTTGCCGATGTGTGTTTGGACATTTCCTCAACAAAAGCATCGGGCAGGGCTACCTGCTTTTTTAGATCTTTTCGGACTAATTCTACCAAACGTTTTTCTTTGTCACTTAATGTAATATTAACCAATTCACCAGTATTGTAATCAATATGGCGGGACAGCTCATCTTTAAGTTTTTGGCCTGTCGCCATTTGGTGTCCCATTAGGCTTAAGTAGGCTAGGACTTCAGCGCGAAATTCGCTGCCGCCTTCCGGCATATAGGTTTCTTGATCCCAGTGCAATACCGATGCGGCTGATTCAAGTTTCTTAATATCGAGAAGGATATTTTTGAGTTGTTTCATTTTGAGCTCCTTTGACAGCAAATATTTATTTATTGAAAACTTAGGGAATTTTTGAATTAAAAACATCTATAAAATGGCAGTTTGCGGCTTGAATTTTCATGTTTTTAATTTTTATCATTTGTCATAAAACAGACATTTTGTTGATTATTCTGTTAATATTTCCTCAATTATTCAAAGTATGTCCACCAAACCCCGTTTTCTATTGAAACTATGTCATATATACGATATATTCTTTTGCTTAAAAATGACTAAGGAGAGGCTATGCCGATACTTGAATCCATCAAACATTGTGTTGTTCAAGGACACATTGATGCCACCTCAAAATTCCCAAAGAATATGGAAGGCCAAGAAGGTGTTCGCGAACTGACAAAACAGGCCATTACCGATGGAGTTGCCGTTGAAGACATATTAATGAAGGGACTTATTCCCGCAATGACCATTGTGGGTCAACGTTATGAAAAAAATGAAATCTTTGTCCCGGAAATGCTCTTTTCAGCAAAAGCCATGAAATCCGGACTCGAGCTGATCAAGCCTTTTTTGCTTGAAGGATCGGATCTTATCCTGGGCAAGGTTATAATAGGTACAGTTCAGGGTGATTTACATGATATCGGAAAAAATCTTGTTTGTATGATGCTGGAAGGTGCCGGATTTGAAATCGTAGATCTGGGTATCAATATACCTGCTCCAAAATTTCTTGAAGCAGCCAAAAATAATCCTGAAGCCATTATCGGCATGTCGGCCTTATTGACAGTAACCATGAAAAACATGAAGGGCGTCATAGAGCTTTTGCGCGTTAACGAACTTGACAATAAAGTATTTATCGGGGGTGCTCCCGTTACACCTGCCTTTGCCGAAGAGATAGGTGCCGAAGGCTATGCTAAAAACGCAAATCAAGCGGTCCGGGAAGCTAAGCGGCTTCTTGATATTAAAGCTTAAAAGGATATTTATATGTTCTCGCATTTACGCAAACCAAATTTTGAGCATTTCCAGCAAACCTTGTTTAATAAGACAAGCGATTATATTCCCCTGATCGAACTTGGGATCCATCCGGATATGCGAAAAGCGATCATGGGTAAATCCGTTACAAGTGTAAAAGATGAGATCGCTTTCATGCGGAGCTTGGGATATGATTTTATAAAAGTTCAACCGGGTATACATCTTGAGACAAATCGATCGATCGCTAAAAATGCCAATGTTGCCGCAGACAGATCGTGGTCATCTGAACATGATGGTGTGGTTACAGACTGGGAGTCTTTTGAAAAATATCAATGGGCCAAAATAAGCGATCTTGAATATTCTCGTATGGAAAAAGCGGGGAAGTTAATTCCAGATGACATGGGTATTATCGGTCAGTACGGAGATATTTACACAACGGTTTGGGAAATGATGGGGTTTGAAAATTTCTCCATGAAAATGTATGAAGACCCCGAATTGATATCGGCTATGTTTGATAAGATTGGCGGATTGGTATTTAGTATGTTCGAAACCATGGCCTCTATGGATTTTGTTAAAGTGCTCTGGTATAGTGATGACATTGCTTATTCTTCGGGATTAATGGTTAGTCCGGATTTTATCCGGGAAAATTTATTCCCCTATTTAAAACGCATCGGCGAACTCGCCAAGAAAAGCAATATTCCTTTTATTTATCACTCAGATGGTGTGCTTTATGATGTGATGCCAGAACTTATTAATGATATAGGGATCACCAGCTTACACCCCGTTGAACCGCTTTCCATGGATATGGCTGAATTAAAAGATCGTGTCGGTGATAAGCTTTGTCTTTGCGGCGGGATCGATGTGGATCAACTTTGTCGTGCTACTTCCGATGAAATCAGAGATCTGACTAGAAAATTTATCGAGATCGCCAAAGGAAAAGGTGGCTGGTGTGCCGGTTCTTCGAACTCCATTCCGGAATATGTAAAACCGGAAAATTATTTGGCGATGATAGAAACTGTCCTTAAAGAAGGGCAATGGTAATTTGACCGGTGCTTTCCAGACAGGATAACAGGATTAACCGGATAAGGTTTAATATCTTGCTTAGATTAAATACCTGTTGCTCGTAGTGCATATTTTGTCATCTCGACCCCTATTACTCCGTCAGCAAACGGATTTATTTTGGTCGAAATGACATTAAAAATAATTGTGACTGTTATGATAAAAAAAATACAAGCTAAATCGATCCTCTCACCCCTAAAGGGCAAAGGTTTTGACCCTTTTGGCATTTCTTGTAACATGAATATCTATCGGGGATGTCAGCATCAGTGCATTTATTGTGATTCACGAAGTAATTGTTATCAAATTGATAATTTTGCGGACATCCTTATCAAAGAAAATGCAATTGATATGCTTAAACAAGAACTCTCGGCAAAAAGAAAAAAATTGACCATTGGCACCGGGAGTATGAATGATCCTTATATGCCGATAGAAGAAGAGCTGGGATTAACGCGACAAGCGCTTGAGTTGATCTACAGATATCAATTCCCCGTACATATCATCACCAAAAGTAATATGGTTGTTCGCGATCTTGATATTTTGCGAAATATATTAAAAGTCTACGCTGCTGTTTCTTTCACAATTACAACAAATGATGATAAACTATCTCGTATCATAGAACCCGGAGCACCCGTTTCCTCAGAAAGGTTTGAAGCAATGAATGTCCTTTCTGCCGCTGGAATATATACGGGTATTATTATATCTCCTGTTCTTCCCTGGATCACAGATTCTAGTGAAAATATTACAGAATTGCTTCAACATGCACATCAAGTTGGAGCCAAATATGCCCTAATGTGGCCGGGGCTTACCCAGCGACACGGTCAAAGGGAATGGTTCTATGATCAGCTTGATAAGCATTTTCCCGGTTTAAAAGAAAAATATATCGATCGATTCGGAAATACATATGAATGTGATTCACCTAATGCTGAAGATCTCAATAAAGCATACTATCAAGTGTGTAGCAAACTTCGCCTCGCTACACAAATGAATTTTTATAAGCCTATCGATCCTCAAATATCTCTTTTTTAGTTTAAGCAAAAGCGAAGCTTTTGCGATAGATATATTATAACACGTAGAGACACGCTATAGCGTGTCTCTACAATAATTATTTCTTACATAATCGCAAAATGTTACACATTTTGCTTAACATTGTTAAAAAACCCGGCGTAAAGCCGGGTCTTTTTATATTTCATATGTTAAACGATTTACGGGTTACGCCGTTTTACGTCTTACATTTTACAACTTATCAGCAATCGCTTCCGCTACTTCTAAAGAAGTATTTGAACCGCCAAGATCGTAAGTGCGAACTTTCCCCTCTTCAATAACTTCGGCTACTGCAGTTTCAAGTTTTTCGGCCATGTCTTTTTCACCCAACCAGTCAAGCATCATCTTTGCCGTCAAGATCATGGCTATTGGGTTGACCTTGTACAGACCATAGTATTTCGGGGCGGAACCATGGGTTGGTTCAAAAACAGCAAGTTTATCACCAATATTGGCAGAACAGGCAAAACCAAGTCCGCCGATCAGCTGCGCTGAAAGATCTGATAGAATATCACCAAACATGTTTTCTGCAACGATAACTTCGTAGTTACCCGGATTTTTAACCAACCACATACATTGTGCGTCGATGTTCGTTTCCCAAAGCTCGATACCCGGATAGTTCTTTGCAACTTCGCGAGCGGTACGAATCATAAGCCCACCGGTTTCACGTAGCACATTGGGTTTATCACAAACCGTGACAGCTTTCTTTCCATATGTTTTAGCAAATTCAAAAGCATTGGTCACAATACGCTTACATCCCTGGCGGGTCATTATTCGTGTAGACAATGCAATATTATCTAAGCCGGCATCTTTGAATTTTTTCATTTTTGGATGGTTCTTATCAAGAACATCATAAACATCCTGGGGTAGTGGATGAAATTCTATTCCACCATACATGCCTTCCGTATTTTCACGAAAGATCGTGATATCAATATTATCTTTGTAATTTAAGGGGTTGCCTGCATAGGCTTTACATGGGCGCATATTCGTATGTAAATTAAAAAGCTGTCGCATGCGGACAATTGGACTAAAATAAACCTTACCTGTCCCCTGCAATTCGGGAATTAGTTCTTTTTCGGCTTCTTCTTTTGGCTTGGATGTGATCGCACCGAAGAGGGCACAATCTACTGTACTCAACATGTCAATAGTTCGTTGAGGGAATGCATCCCCTCCCGATTTCCAGAATTCCCAACCAATATCACCGTGGACATATTCAGCGTCAAATTCCATTTTGTCCAACACGATCTTGGCGGCTTCCATTACCTCGTTGCCGACACCATCTCCCGGCATCCATCCGATGCGGTATTTTGCCATTTTACAACTCCTTAAATTACCCGTTAATGTAAAACGCGCCACTCCGAACATGCGGCAGTGGCTCTTGTAATCACTTAAACCAATTATAAATAATCAATTAAAATTATGATAATTTTCTTCAGAAAGCAATAGCAGTGAAAAATATTTTGAGTAATGAGATTAAGATTGAGAATAAGGGCGAGATTAAAATTTATCTTATGATATAGAGGTTGTGGGTGTTTTGATTCTTCATGAAAGAGTAAATTGTAGTTCTGTCTTTCTCAGCCTTAGCCTTAACCTCAGCCTCAAACTTAATTTATCTTAGAAATTCTCCAAGATAGAATCCACCAATCGCAGCACCCAAACCAAGCCCCATATTGGCTACCATGTTTACGATAGCAAGCCATACAGATACTGTTTTGAAAAGCAGAAAGGTTTCCATACTAAATGTCGAAAATGTTGTAAACGCGCCTAAAAGCCCAATGGCAAGAAAGAAGTTCCACGTGTGATGTTCGCTTCCAGACAAACCCAAAAAAAGCGCAAGCCCAAATGAACCCAAAACATTTACGACAAGCGTTCCCCATGGAAAATTACCATTGGATGAATAAAGCAAGGATGAGACTGAAAAGCGAAGGACGGCACCAAGAGCGCCGCCCAACGCAATAAATAAATATTTCATATTTGTTTAATAAAGATAACCAAGTCCGATATAAAGTCCAGTGCCACCGTCATTACTTGAACCCGCAAAACCATAATCCACGGACAAGATCATATTTTCGTTCATGGCCAGTTTTATCCCAAGTCCGTAGGCAAGGTGAACTGTTTCGTTATTTCCAGTTAAATAGTCAGCCGAATTTAGCAAAGCCTCAATTCCTGATTTGACATATTGATAGGGCTGTACGACCATACCTGCATCGAGGAAAGGATTGATGCCGAAGTACCAGCTTTGACCAATCCATTTGAAACGAACGATCTTCCAGCGTGCTTCAACGTTCGCATATGCATATCCGTCACCAACAAGGCGTGAGCCCATAATTCCACGAACATTTTTGCTTCCGCCAAGACCATCACGGTTATTTCTTGAATCAGGCATATTTCCCTGCAAATAAAAGGGTTGCTGACCCGCAATAATACCCTGATAACCCAAGCGGTAAGTAAGTGATAATTTATCCGGCACTAGTGTAAAGTATTGACGGTGGATTGCGGCCAATTGCAGCCATCCGCTTTCGTTTCCAATAAATCCGGGGGCATAAGTCAAAAGTACTTCTTCCCATAACCCCTTCATTGGACAAGCCTCATTATCTCTTGTGTCGTAAACCACGCCACCTTTAACGTAGGTTACCAAACCACCGTCAGCTTCTTCGGGGGTTATGGCACCATAGGTTACAAAATCATCATACAGGGTAGACTGAACAACCGCCGTAGAATCCCATGCTCGGGTCGTTGATGCTGAGCCGACTGTAAAATTCATTATACCCAGTCCGCCTAACCAGCGGAAAGAATTATCGGTAATATTTCCCTGAAGGTTTACGGTAAAGCGAAGTTGATTTCGCTTCATGGCGTAATACAACGCGTTCTTATAAAGGGGGTCTGCTCTGTCAACCCATTCTGCATTGTATTTTGATTCGGCACCATTAAAACCATAAAAACCCCAGGCGTTTTTTACAACATTGCTTAAATCCGCTGTTACGCGAATACCCGGAATGAGATACTTGGAATCGTAAGTGATCTGTGCCAGTCCGGCACCTTTTGTGGTCTGATTCCATTCCACATAAATATTATGATAATAATCGGGGTATATGGCACCATCTCCATAGAAGAAGATATTGGCCAACAAGCCATACTGAAAGCCGGTATCCGAATTATAAGCTACCGACGGTAAAGGACCCACATTAATTCCGGTCTTTACAAATTCATCAGCCTGTGCAAAGGCCGCTAGCAAGATTGTCAATACAAGTAAAATGCGTAAAGTGTTTTTCATGTTTCCCTCCATTAAGTTTACACTACTGCCTAGAATATAAGGAAAAGAAAAGAAAAGGCAAACTTGTTATCCGAAGTTTTAACGAAAGAGAAAGACAAGCGCATAATAGCGCAAGATATTAAACGTAAGCCATAAGAGATAAAGATAATTTGCAGATTGCGCAGATTTCATAAATAATTATTAAAAAATATCTGCGTTCCCTTTTAGTATGTGGATTATTAAATAAATTTTATATCTAAGATTAAAACAAGTTTAACTGTTCGGGTCCACGCAGGAAGGGTCGTTGTTTGGGCAATAATGGATACATTTTCTTCAGTTCGGAAATTCGGGCATATACGTTTTCACGATATGTTTTTTTATCTGCCCTGCCGGAATAATAATCAACATAAAGTGGATATAATTCCGGAAAGGTTGTTTTCATAAAATTAAGGAAATGCCCCTTTGTGGGCTGGCGGAGATTCAGTAGTCCCGGTACAACATAGTCCGCTTTTTCTTCTTGTGCTGCCTTAAACAAAGCTTGTAGATTTTCTTTGCTATCCGTTAAGTAAGGCAAAATCGGCATCATTAAGACGCCGGTCATAACTTTTGTGCCTTTAAATGAATGTAAAACATTGAACCTGTCAACTGTTGAAAAAGAACCCGGCTCTATCTTTTTTCTCAGCTCCTCATCGAAAGTCGTTACCGAGATCGCCACATGCGCACCGGCAGTTTCTGCCAATTCCATATAAAGCTCTTTATCTCGGATTAATAAGGTTGATTTTGTCGAAATCGAAACGGGAGTACGATACTTGATCAGTAATCGCAAAATATCGGGCATAAAAGCTTTTACTTTTTCTATCGGTTGGTATGAGTCGGTTACGCCGCCCAGATTAATGGTCTCATGTTTCCATGCCCTTGATGCCAATTGTTTTTCAAGTGCTTCAACAATATTTTCCTTAACATAAATCGTCCCGAAAAAATCGCCCGAATTAAGATAATTGTGAGAATACAGGGCATAGCAATATCGACAGCGATGCACACAACCGCGATATATATTTAAATCCCAGTGATATGGCAGATAGTTGCTCTTTATACGATTTAGTGCGGTTTTGCAGGTAATGCTTTTGTACATGTTGCAATATACGATTTCTCTCCTAGCGAAAAAACGATAAACGATAAACGATAAACGATGAACGATGAACGATGAACGATAATATGAATATTTGCCTTGCAATAAACTACATCTTCAAAGCTAAAAGTGTGTTTTTTACTACTCACAAAATATTTAATTTTCAATTGTCCTTTTTCAATTGTCAATTGTCTTTTGCATTGTGAAGTCTTAACTTATTTATATTAAACGGGGCTTAACCATGAATACTTTCAAACGCATCATTTGCCTCTTGGGCATTTTATCTTTTATGTTCGCAACACCTGTGGACATAGAACAAGCTCGTGTTATAGCCGCGAACTTATACCCACAAAAGACACTTGCGACTTGTGAGCAACTTTATGATCATCTATATCTTAGTACGTTTAAGAATGGTGGCTTTATACTTAGCTCTGCCGATGATGGTTTCCCCGCAATTCTTGCCTATTCGGAAAATGCACCGGTTGATCAAGGTAATCCGGCTTTTGATGATTTTTGCAAACAATACAACAAAGAAATAAATGCATTAAGATTTGATGAACGCATTGTGCACCCGGATTGGAATAAAGCAGAAACCGGTAACTTAAATAAGTCCGCCATTACGTCTGAGGTGCAGCCTTTGATCTCATCAACATGGAATCAATCACCTTATTATAATGATAAATTTCCATATTTTGTTTTACCGACCCATGAAGATGAAAAAGCAGTTGTCGGATGTGTTGCTGTCGTTATGGGACAGTTAATGAACTACTACGAACATCCACAAAAGGGATATGGAAAACGCTGGTATTACAGCGAATCAACTGATAGCCTTTTATCTGCCTGGCACGACACCACCTATTATGATTATGAGAACATGCCTGACTCATTGTGTACACGTTATGGGCTTTTAACGGCTTATGCCGATCAGGTCAGGGATGTGTCTTTGTTTTTATACCAATGTGCCGTTTCTGTTGAAATGGAATTACAGCCTCGCAGTTCATCTGCTTCCTACGAAGATATAATGTATGCTTTGGTCAGTCATTATGATTATGGTACAGAGATGGTACAGAAAGAAAAAAGCAACGAATCCCATACTTATACAGATACAGAATGGCAAACCATGATCAAGCATGAGCTTGATGCCAGGCGACCTTTACCCTATCGCGGACAAGGAACCGGTGGGCACGCTTTCTTGTTGGATGGCTACCAAACTACGACCAGCACCTATTTTCATTTCAACTGGGGCTGGGGTGGTTCTTATGATGGTTGGTTTTTACTTTCAGCCCTAAACCCTGCAGATGATCATGATTATACGGATTTGCAAGCAGCTATCTTCAACATTCAACCAAACGAAGATAATATTACCCGTTATGCCTACACAGGTTTTGAGGGTTTTGGGTCCGCTGGGTGGATCTACAATGGTGGTGGATTCTTTGGTGAAAATGGAAGCTATGACATGGTCAGAAGTGGCGAAACGGCTTATGGTTTTGATGATCTTGATCAATGGTTGATCTCTCCAAAAATCCATATACCCAACCACGATAACGCTGCTTTGTCTTTTTGGGGGAAAATGCTAAATCCAGGTAAACAATGCAAAGTACTCTTGTCTTTTACAGATACTCTAAGATCAAGCTTTACGACCGAACTTGCAACAATAGCCCCAACTAATTCAAACTGGACGGAATATGTTTACAGTCTACGACCCTATAAAAATTCAGCGGTATATATTGGCTTTAAATATAATCATGCTTCGGGATATATTACTCTAGATGACCTTACTCTCAGTACGCCCAAGGTGGTGATCGGAACAAAAAATGTCGTTCCCGAAACACATGAATTGTTAAAGATATACCCCAATCCTTTTAATCCAAGAACAGCAATCCGCTACCAGCTTTCGGCTATCGGCAATGTTGAACTTAACATTTATGATCTAAGGGGAAATAAAGTTCATACCTTAATAAATGAAATTTGTGAAACGGGAGATTATGAATTGTCTTGGGATGCATCAGCTTTTCCATCGGGTATTTACATATGTGCACTTACTATCAACAATGAACTTCAGGCAACTCATAAAATGGTATTGGTAAAATAATATGAAGCGTATCTCTACCCTTGTATTTCTACTGGTTTTTCTCATTCTCATGCCTATTCTTGCTCCCCACTTTTCTGATGGTTGGAAAGCCTGGAGCATTATTCCTCCGCTTGTTGCGATCACGCTTGCGTTTGTAACAAAGAACGTTGTGGTGTCTTTATTCATTGGGATCTTTTCCGGTGCCTATATGATCGTACTAAATACCGGCCCAAAGTGGACAGCTATTATTCGTGGTTTTATTTTAATGACCCAAGAATTTGTTCTTGCGCTTTCTGATTCGTGGAATGCCGGTATCGTGGTTCAAACATTAACCATCGGTGGGCTCATTGCTCTTATCGCGGTTATGGGGGGAACACGTGCAATTGCAGAAAAATTATCCAAGAGTGCCCGTTCGGCCGCTTCCGCGCAAATTTACACGTGGTTAATGGGTATTTTTATTTTCTTTGATGATTATGCAAACCTCTTGACGGTTGGTCCTATCATGCGGCCGGTAACAGACAAGATGAAAGTCTCTCGCGAAAAACTGGCCTTTATTATTGATTCCACTGCGGCACCCATTGCAGATATTGCTTTGATCTCAACTTGGATCGGTTATGAACTTGGGTTGATAAAACATGGTTATGCTGCCTTGGGACTGGAAGCAAATGCTTATAGCGTTTTCATTCATACTATTCCCTATCGGTTTTATTCATTATTGATTCTTGCCTTCATTTTTATTAGCGCAAAATGGCGTCGTGATTTCGGCCCAATGCTAAAAGCAGAGCGCAGAGCACGTCTTGAGGGTAAGGTCGTTGCAGATGGCGCAAATGTCATGTCGGCGGTTGACACTGAAAAACTTGCCGTCTCTGGAAACACAAAACTTAAAATATCCAATGCGCTTGTACCCGTATTGACCCTGATCATAGGTGCCTTTGCCGCTCTTTTCTATAATGGCTATCAAAACATTATGGCTTCTGACAATCTCGAGTTGATCACTATTGTAAGCGGTAATTTTTCCTTCATTTTTCTACGGGAATGTTTTGCAGAATCCAATGCCAGTATTGCCCTGACGCAAGCAGCGATCTTTGCAAGTCTTCTTGCAATTTTTATGGGGTGGCGACAAAAAATATTTTCACTTAAAGATGCCGTTAACACGTGGATCAAAGGTGCCGGCACTATGGTCATTACGGTAACAATCCTTATTCTTGCATGGTCTTTAAGCGGCGTAATTGGGAAATTGGGGACAGCTGACTTTCTGGTTGGCGTGATCAGCGGAAACATTCCCCCTTTCTTGCTTTCGGCAATCATCTTTATTCTGGGTGCCTTTATTTCTTTTGCGACCGGAACATCCTACGGCACCATGGGTATTCTTATGCCACTTGCCATACCTCTAGCTTACGCGGTTTCACCGGAGCCAAGCTTTATGTATATGAGTATTGGGGCGGTGTTGACAGGAGCTATTTTTGGTGATCATTGTTCTCCCATTTCTGATACGACCATCTTGTCATCCATGGGGGCCGGGTGTGACCATATCGCCCATGTTAATACGCAGCTAATGTATGCCTTGCCGGTTGCCGGTGTCAGTATTGTAGCTTGTTTAATTCCCACAGCTCTTGGCGTCCCTGTATTTGTTTCATTATTGATCGGCTTGGCCGCGGTTGCTGGACTTATATTTATCTTTGGAAAAAACCCGGAAAAAAATGGACAATTGACAAAGGACAATTGATAATTAAAGGGGTTCGACTTTTCGAACCCCTACTTTTATCTTTATACTTTATTCTTTAATCTTTTCCCAAAACACTTTACACGCATCGCGTAATTGATCTTCATTTCCATTATTTTCAATAATAAAATCTGCATGTTTTCGTTTTTCGGATTCAGGCATTTGAAGAGCAATTCGTTCTTTAATACTTTCTTCTGTAATATTTTTTCGTTCTATTGCCCTTTGCATGCGAATATCTTCATTGGCTGTCACAAGAAGAACTTTATCAAAGATATCTTTATACCCGGCTTCGAGCAAGATAGCCGCTTCAACCATTAGAATACCCGGCACCGCACGGGTTGCGGCAATATATTTTCCCAGATGCTGCTTTAGCGCGGGGTGGCTAATATCGTTTAGTTTTTGCAGGTTTTCGAAATTATTAAATGCCCTGTCGGCTAGAACAGCAGTCTGCAATTCACCGTCAATATAGCAATCGTCGCCAAAAGTATTTTTAATCGTTTTGATAATATTGCGGTCTACCTTTAGTATGTTTTTGGCTATATCGTCAGCGTTTAGGATATTAGCACCCATTTCGTAAAATATCTTTATCGCGGCCGATTTACCCGAACCCAAACCACCGGTTACACCTATACTCAACATTTAATTATTCCTATCATAACGAAAAATACAAAGGATGGCGTAAAGATAAAAGATTAAAGTACAAAGAATAAAGTAAGTTTATTTATCCAAAAATAAAACGGGCTCGAAATTGAACCCGTCTTTAATCTTTATACTTTAATCTTTAGTCTTGTATTATTTGTCTTCTATCTTCTTAAGATCGTGCGCGTCATCATGCATTATATCTTGAAGAACGTTAGCCAGTTTTTTTAATCCTTTTTTCTGTGCCGCGCCTAGATAATCTCCGATCTCTTCAAAGGGAATAAATTCACGGGTATCATCTTCAAAATCACAGGTCACGGTTTTAGTAAAAATATCTATCTTTTGGATATATCCTTTTCGTTGATCTTTCAACAAGGGCTCTCCAAGCGGTGGATATTTTTTTAGTTCTTCAATATAAAAGCCGTGCTCATAAAGCAGACAGCATTTGAGTTTCCCGCATTGCCCGCTAAGTTTTAGTGGGTTCATGGGCAGACTTTGGTCTTTGGCAACCTGCGTGCTAACGGGATCAAAACTTTCAAGGAAAGCACCGCAACACAGTGGCATACCGCAAGAACCGACACCACAAAGGCGTTTAGTTTCGTCGCGAACACCGATCTGGCGCATTTCGATACGCGTCCGAAACATTCCGGCCAAAACACGGACAAGTTCCCGGAAATCAACGCGTTCTTCAGCCGTGTAATAAAAAGACAATTTTTTCCGGTCCAACTGATATTCCACATCCATCAACTTCATAACTATGCCAAGTTCATATATCTTGGCCTTGCTTTGGGCAAGGATATCGTCTTCGTCGGTTCGGTTTGTTTTTAGGATATCAATATCTTTTTTATCAGCCTTGCGAATGATCTCAAATTCAGATATGGAAATTTTTGGTTCGTAACCTTCTGTTACGGCTGTAACCTTTCCCATGTCTGTGCCTTTGTCGGTATCAACGATCAGATAGTCATCTGCTTTTATCGGGAAATGCATTGGATTTCTATAGAACTCTCTGCGATTTCCTTTAAATGATAATTTTATAAGTTGTTCGCTCAATGGCGTCTATTCTCCATGATAGGTTAAATAGGCATCCACACCCGCGCCAATAGCCGGAGCTTCGCGCAGCTTGGATGTTTTGATCAGATCTTCATTGAATTTTTCATCTTTCAAATAATGTTTTTTAAATTTTGCATCAAGATAGGGTGATTCTACAATAAATTTTGTCAGAAATTCAAGGCAAGGTTCATAAAATACATTCTTGCCCTTAGATTCTTCAAGAAGATTACCAAGACGCTGACCAATAATAATACTATCCAATAAGGTTGTGCGATATGGGTGGTTCTCACTAAGATCGGCACGATTTGAATTCACAAATTCAAAGAAGTGGTGCCAGCCGCCGTAAACCGTGACAATGCGTTCAAAAAGTAATTTTGCGATATTATAACTGACGTCATTAAATGTTCGTTTCGCAGAAAGATCTTCATCGAAGAGAGCCATGATCTGGGGTGGATAAATATCGCTTGCATTCAATTCTTCAACAGAAACACCCGAGAACTCACTGTAGATTGCCTGAATGCCGCTCGAAGATGCAAAGCGCTCCATGGATTTTCCTTCGCTGTTCTTCATTTCCCATGCTTTTGCAATCCATGTTTTAGCTTTATCAAAAGCCAGGAGTTCGCCTTTAAGTTTCATGGCATCTGCTACACCGGTGCCGCCGCCAAGGTAATAAGAATTGTCAACTTGGCCAAACAGGCCGTGCGTACTGTATTCTTCCCCAATACCACAGTAGTCGGCATCAGAGCCAAGATGATGAATGGGTTTTTCCATTTCAATTCCGGCTGCTTCAACGCGTTTTTCAATAACCTTACAGTATTCGGGCATACGGGGACCGTTTGCAAGAGCAACAATTCCTCTCTTGTCTGAAGATTTCAAACCGGGCATTCCTATGCCGACCATAACGTGATCGACACCGACATTTTTTGCCAACTCAATGATTACGTCTGAAGCAGCATACATGTAGGCTTTGCCATGGTGTTTTTCTTCAACTGTCAGGTCGATGTCGCCTTCATTCATTTCACCTAATTGGACTAAAATATTTACCGGCTTAAATGATGGCATGTGTTCTTCGTACTCGCGATACTCCTTAATAACATTGATATCGCCAAGCTGAAAAGTTTGATCCTCATTGATCAGGGTTGTCCATCCGCTTACCTTTGTTGCACCTCCATCGATACCTATCAAGAGTGTTTTAGACATGTTTGCTCCATCATTTATTCTTAAGACCAATATTTCGTTGTGAACTTACAATTATTTCGGTGGAAATGCAATTCAGCAATTGACAATTGACAAAGGACGATTGACAATTTTAAGAATTATTTATTTAGCATAACCCGTTGTGTGAAACTAAACTGTAAGTACAATACATTCATTATGTCGACTTCATTCGCGGGGGTTGGTGTTTTTACGAGATCTTTCCCGCCCGCCACTTCGTACCGGGTTATTGAAAGTTCAACCTCTCCATAAAGTCGGGGTTGTTTTTATGTTGAATGCTCACATCCCGGGATTTCATCCCGGGTTATTATATGTTTTACCCCTCGACCGGCTCGGGGTAATTGTTGATGATCCTTAATAGACTAAATCTAAAATAATTATATAAGTCGTTATGGCATGCTAATATTTATTCCAACACATAATCTATCCTGCGACAATAAACACATATGTTACCGGGGGGGGGGCATTTTTTACTCCAAGTTTGTCAAGAAATTAAACTTTTCCCTTGATCCGTAATGTAATCGCGGGGAAACAATCCTATTTGTCGTCATGGCATATTTTTTACCCCGAGCTTGATGAGGGGTAAAACTCTTCCCCTAACCCGGGGTGAAACCCCGGGAGAATGAAGCCACCAAACGATCCCAACCCTGACCTTGCGGAAGGGTTGAACTAAAAGCCCTTCTTTATCAGCAATTACACAAAAATATCCTGCGAAAAAGGATTTAGTCTGAGTGAATTATTGGCTGATCTGATTTTCGCAAACTATGAAGAACAACTTAGCTCTCTAGTCGACGAACTTACTTTATGTTAGTTTTAAGAAGATTGGAATATTTAGTCACTTTAGAATAATGAATACATCACGCCTACACTTAAGGAAATTGTCTGAAAGTTATAAGGTTCTGACGTACTCCCAAGAAAATCAACGAAATGTTGGTTATAATTATAGTTTGCTTCTGCAAACAAAGAAATATTTTTAGATAATAAGTGGTCATAGCGCACCTCGATATCCAGTCCAGGGCGAGATCTGAAATGTGTAGAAATTAAAAATTCCACAAAGGAATGTATCGCAGCATCTACCGAATGCCAGGTGGTTCCCAAATGAACATCAAGAGCCGATTTTTCCGAAAATCTGAAACGCTGCAACAGGCCTCCTGACAAAATCACATATCTATTAAAACGATAATCTACGAATGGTTTTTCAGCACTGATATATATTCCGGTATTATTGTAAAAACATAATATCTCGGGTTTTAGCGATGTTTTTAGAAAATAATTGTCACTTGATTTATCCATAATACCTGGAGCGTCGTTAGAAAAAATCGTTGTTTGTATACATGTGAATGAATCCATAAGACAGAGAGATATCCATAGACATGGGTTTTGCCGTTGCGGCAGAACAGGCCAATATAATTAGGCAGACCAATAAAGCGCGTTTCATAAATTTCTCCACTTATTTTATACAATACAAATATACTATTATATTTATAAAAAAACAGAAATCTTAAAAATTTTCACCCAATAAAAAAGGGCCCGATATACCGAGCCCCTACAATATATGCTCTTCTAGTTATTACTTGCTTGCATTAAACTTCTGACGTCTCAGAATAGCTTCCATGCGAACCCAGTCTTTGGCATTATCATTGCGATCGATAGTGTGAAGATCAATGCTATGGTCAGTACCGCCTGCATGGCGGACAACTTTATAAATCGGATCCCAAACACGGCCGATTTTGTACATATCGGCGATCTTGCCAACCAGTTCATAATCTTCACCATAGTTTCGCGCATAAGGATCATCATTAATGCTAAAGTATCCGGCATTTTTGATAATTTCAATACGTGCTGAACGGGGGGCGCCGGCACCATTGATACGTAAAAGATTGTTGCGTCCGTTGTCGTCTGTCCATTCACCATGCGTCACAACCGGAATATCATCAACGCGAGTTATGGTTCCGTCTGCATGTTTTTCCCAGACTTCATAAGAGCCGATCACCATGCCGATCTCAGGGTCGCTTTCATAAACTGCCATCAATTTTTCGACCGCATCTTCGATCAATTGATCATCTGAATCCAATTGGACATAATATTTACCCCGAGCCATCTTTGAGCCAAGGTTAAGACACATGCCAATACTATTGATATCAAGAACGACCAAGCGAACATCGGGTTTGGTGACATCGTATTTTGGGCCCCCTTCCATATATTCGCGAACGGCATCAGATGTCGGATCATTATCGCCACCGTTAACCATGACAAGAACTTCTATATCTTGAATGGTCTGACGTTGCACGCTGTCGATCGCCGGGCCAATAAATTCTGGCCGGTTGCCAACGGGAATGATCACAGATGCTTTTAAGGTAGAAACATCTTTGTGTTCTGCTTTCTTTGGCATAAAAACACCCGGGGCCATGTAGGCGCCGATGCGTTTCAGATGATCGGTTACGACGCGTTCCGCTTCAAGCTGAATATCTTTCCCCGCTTTCAGGTAATCAAAGACATCTGCCTTCTTGCCTGCCGCCACAACTCGATAATAAGAGCCACTATAACGATTGGCAATACGAATCAATTTATATTTTTCCGATATCTTCAGGCGCATGTCGTAAAAATTGTTATACTTGACAGATTCATCAAATCCACCGATTGCTTCAAGTGCCTTTTTCTTTACGAAATAAACCTTGCCGTAATCCATATTGTCACGAACGCGACCGAGGTGATGGTCTAAAAGATGCATTTCTTTAATTTCTCCGGCATCTTCAAGTTCGTAACTTGTGTAGAAAAGACCTGCATCCGGTTGGCGTTCCGCACCGAGCAATAAACCGTCAATAGCAGCTTTTTTCATCATAACCGGATTGTCACGATTGTCTATCAAAAGTATCCAATCACCGCATGCCAAAGCTAAGGCTTTGTTCATATTTCTGGCAACATCATTTTGGCAATCAACAACCTTTGGGTTTAAATCCGCAAATTTTGCGGCCGCTTCGTCTTTATCGCAGGTAATGATAATGGTTTCTATATCTTTACAGGTCTGGCCTACTAAGCCATCGATCTGCGCTTTCAGGTGCTCTTCACTGAATTCTTTTGTTTTGTAGTAATGAAGAATTACACTCGTTTTAACCATTTTTTCTCGTCCTTTCATTTGATTAGTAATAATTTTATTATTTCGCTTTGAATATAGGGAAATACCGAACAAAAATAAATAACAAACGGATTTATTTGTTCGTCAAGTGTTTAATAATACGGAATTAAAAACGACCGAGAAAAACTGCTGCCAATCCGATAAACATAACTATTTTCAAAGCACTGGCAATTTGGTAGTAATTTATCGTTCGCCTAAGCTGAAAGAGTTGGATCATAATGATCAGCATTGGAATAATAACACCTATTATACCTAAAAAGAAAAACCACTTTCCATACATTCCTGCTACATAAGGGATCGGAACAAGGGGTACAAATAATGCAGTAATAATTCCGGCCATTATTCGTGTTGGGGTTTCACCAGTTACAACGGGAAGTGTTCTGCTGTCGTGAGCTTTGTCTCCATCCAGATCTTCCAGATCTTTAACTACTTCTCGTATAACAGATAAAATAAACGTTAAAACAAAAGGCACATATCCCAATTTCATATCACCAAAAGCTTGCGCAGCAAAAAGAAAAGTAAGGGCGGACAGAAAAGCCACAACCATATTTCCTATCAACGCAACATGGCGCAGACGATAAGCGTACCAAAATAAAAAGCCTGTGGCAATGAACAGTGAAATAAACAGAGACCAAAACCCTAAAATTAATCCCGCCATATTCCCCAAGATAAACATGGTGATCATAAAGCTTTTAGCGCCCTTCATTGTGATCTGACCAGAGGGTAGTGGTCTGTTGGGTTTATTTATACGGTCAATCTCAATATCACACATGTCATTTAATGCGTTTCCTGCTGCAGTTATAAACGTGGCACAAATGATCGTTAACAGCACATCCAAAATTGATGGATAAGCCGGAAAAAGCGTTGATGCGATCAAAACCACACTCGCCACCAAAACAAGATTTGCCGGCCGAGATAGTTTAAAATATGCTTTAATGTTCAAGGTCATACTGCAACTAGTCCTACAATTAAATATATGATCGCAGCCAATCCCGCACTGAGAAGTGCATAAGGCAATTGCGTGTTAACATGGTCAATATGATCGCAGGCCGAAGCCATGGAGGCAACGATCGTTGTGTCCGAAATGGGAGAACAGTGATCTCCAAAAACTCCACCACCCAATACTGCCGATACAACCAGCGGCATGGGGACGCCCAAGTTTACGGCAAGTGGAACGGCTAGCGGTATCATCAGCGCAAAAGTTCCAAAACTGGTTCCCGTGGAGAACGCAATAAAGGCAGCTACTAAAAAGACGATCAGCGGCACAAGACCGGGCGGTAAAGACCCCGAGATGCCCTGTGCAACAAAAGCGCCGGTTCCAAGTGCTTTACAGGTAGCGCCCAGCGAAAAAGCCAACATCATCAGCAGGGCAAGAGATATCATACCGCCTGCTCCCTTGAGGATAAGTTCCATGATCTCTTTACCGGTAAGTGTTTTTTGAAAACGGGTCATCAATCCGGCGACTGTGATCGCCAGCATGACCGACCAAAAAACCGCTGTTGAGCCGGATCCTTCCGCCAAAACACCCAACATACCCACTTGCCGAAGCGCTTCGCCAAACGCAATCTTGGCACCTGCAGCGGCTGACATGCTTTGAATGCCCGTTATAACCAATGCTATTGGCATAAACAGGCTCATCACGACAACGGGAATGATCATATTTCGTGCGAGTTTTTTAATGCCTTCTTTTGCCTTAAGTCCGGTTAGATTTTCATCCATCATGGGGATGGCACCATCAGGCAATATCTTGCCTTCTTCGCGAACGCGTTTTTCGGCTTTTCTCATCTTGCCGAAATCAAAGGGAGTTAGAATAAAGAACAGCACTGTCAATACTGCTATAATGGAATAAAAATTTAAGGGGATGGATTTGATCAGGACTTGGGTAGCATTTTGAACGCCCTGGGTCGTTAGCAGACCAATGGTAAAAGCCCCCCAGGCATTTAATGGGATCAGCATGCATATCGGTGCCGAGGTTGAATCGGCGATATAAGATAATTTTTCTCGGGAAATGCCCATCTTGTCGTAAAGCGGACGGCACACAGAGCCGACAACCAGGATCTTAATGCTGGATTCAATAAAGATCACCACGCCAAGCGACCATGCCAGCATATGGGCACCTTTGCGTGATTTGATCCATTTTTTGTTGAGAATATATTCGACAAAGCCATCAATACCACCGGATCGTTGCGTTAAGGCGATCAAAGAACCGACCAGCGCCGAGAAAATGATCACACGGGTATTTCCCGGATCCTGAAAGACCATCACGATAGATTGAAGCATGCCGGCGGCACCCTGAATGGGGTTCCAGTGACTTAAAACGGTCCATCCAAGCCAAATTCCGGCCCCAAGAGAAAGAAATACCTGACGTGTTTTAATAGCCAGTCCGATTGCCAGCAGTGGAGGTAAAAGCGAAAGCCAGCCATATGTTTCCATGGTTGCTCCTAATTTCAGTATTAAATCGGTTTGGGTCTGTCCCTGTGCTTTGTATTATAGTTTAAAATTATTAAAAATAAAAGCTAGAATTAAATATTCATGGGCTGGAAGCCCCAAGGCAGTAGTTGTATTGTATTGTTACTTGGCTCTTCTTTATAACTTTGATTTTTATGCTTTTACTTATCAATTTGATTAGTAGACACAAATTGATAGATCCACCCTTGTGCGTTCCAAGAAAGGGGCAACCAGGCTATATTGATCAGGGCAATAATCGCATAAGTCAGGGTTGTGTCGGGCCAGAGGCTTTGGGGAAATGACAGTAAATATCTAATGATAAAAACATTAACCTCAAAGAAGAAGATGCCCGTACGAAAACCTTTTGTCATCTTCCAGCTTGTTTTGAATGCGTCCAAGATGGGCATATCGCGGTCAACAATAAGATATTCAATAAAATATAACGCCAGCAGAAAGAACAGACCGGGAATAATAAATAATGTCAACCCGACACCAATCACTAAATATTTAAGGATCATTGCAATAAAATACTGGGGGAAACGCTTTATTTTCATGCGCAAATAGGTCATGGGTTGAACACCGCTCAAGCCGGCAAGGACAAAGGTAACCACAAAAAAATTGATACAAATCATTACCAGCATCAATCCCCCCATCCAAAGCATAAAATTGGGTGGAAGCATTTCAAGGGCATTTTCCATGGTAAGGATCTCATTAATATTCATGTCTTTTAACATGATATTTCCAAAAATATCGGCGACCGATAATAAAAGCGTTAAAACAAGAAATACCCAGAGTTTCTTTTGCATTTCCTGCCAACCGTATTTGAATGCCGGGATCAGTGTGAACATGTATTTACCTATATTTAGAATTCCAACTAATTTACAACTCATAAGTTAAAAGACAAACGCATAAAGACAAAAGTGTAGAGACGCGATGCATCGCGTCTTTACTCCCCATATGATCCAATAAATTCTTTTCGTCAATTGATGATTATTATTTATATTACATGAAATAGGAGATAAACATGCATGAATTCACTTTACATATGCCAACAAGGTTTGTTTTTGGATATGGCGCTTTCCAGCGTGCCGGAAAAGAGATACGCCGACATGCCCTAAAAGTCCTTATCGTTTGTTCTTCCGGCTCTGTCATAAAAAACGGCTATCTTGATAATCTGATAAATCAACTTGGGGAAGTCGGTGTGCGTGCGGATGTCTATGACAAAGTAATGCCCAATCCTCGGGCGAGCATGATCGATGCCGGTGGTAGATTGGCCAAAAACTTGAATGTTGATGTGGTTGTCGGTCTGGGCGGCGGTTCCGCCATGGATGCCGCAAAAGGAGTCGCCATCGTTGCGAAGAACGATGGTTCGATCTGGGACTACACGGCAGGACATAAAACAGTCCACGATTCTTTACCCGTGATCTGTATTCCTACGCTCAGTGCGACCGGTTCCGAAGGAAATGCATATGGTGTTGTCTCAAACGATGAAACAATGGATAAAAGTGCTTTTGTGTGTTATGGAGCCCGCCCGGTCGTTTCTATCATTGATCCCGAGCTAACAAGTACCGTTCCCGTTGACTATCTTTATGATGGTGCGGTAGATATTATCACTCATTCGACCGAAGCCTATTTTTCTTCCGGTGAAGATACCGTTTTAAATGACGGAATTACACTGGCGCTGGTTAAAAGTGTAGTTGAATCTCTTGACCGCCTCAAAAAAGACCCGAAAGATAAAGATGCTCGTTCAACATTTACATGGGCATCAACCGTTGCTCTTGTGGGCATCAACGATGCCGGTCGCGAAGGACCCTTTCCGATACATTCAATTGAACATGCGCTGAGCGGTATGTATGATATTTCACACGGTCGTGGACTTGCAATGCTCTTCCCAAAGTATCTTGAAATGTTCAAGGATATTCTTTCAGAAAAGATCATTGATTTTGGGAAAGTGTTCGATCCAAGCGCAGTAAGTGCCGATGAAGCGATATTAGCGTTTCGCGCATGGCTTAAAAGCATCGATCGTGATTTGATGTTTTCTGATTTGGATATTCCGGGCGACAAACTTGAAGAACTTGCTGATTCTGTTCTCAGAACAGCGGGCAACAAGCACAATCAGATCGGGGCACCTGAAGCGATGGGAAAAGAAGAGATCATTAAGCTTTATAAAATGTGTATTTGATTGAGACAATAGATACGAATCTGTAGAGACGCAAAATCTTACGTTTCTACATGAACAAAATTTGTGTTTAAAGTAAAAACAGCGGCAAATGTCGCTGTTTTTACTTTATGTGAACTGTGTATTTACTTTTTCTTCTTTGCCTTAACGGTAATAACACCCTGGGGATGTGTTGCGGTGAAATCTTTTTCAACTTTTTTGTTGATAAGGAATTTCTGTTGCACGATGGTCAGAGCATTAAAGGTTAGATAATATAAAACCAAACCTGAGGGGAATTTGTAGAAAAGGAAGAACATCATTGCCGGCATAAGCCACATCATCATTTTCTGCTGTTGTGCCTGTTGTCCGCTACCCATGGCATTCGTTCCTGTCAATTTTTGCTGAACAACCATTAATACGGTCATCAATATCGGAAGAATATTGAATTCTGATCCCAGCAAGGGAATGTTAGCGCCAAAATTGAACAAGGCATCGGGAGCACTGAGGTCGGTCATCCAAAGCATGAAAGGCGCTCCGCGCAATTCGATAGCCGTACGGAAAATAATGAACAATCCGTACAAAACCGGTAACTGCAATAACATCGGCAAACAGCCACCCATGGGATTGACCTTCTCTTCTTTATAGAGTTCCATCGTCTTTTTCTGAAGAACTTCTTTATTGTTTTTATATTTTTCCTGGAGTTCCTTGATCTTGGGTTGAACCAATTGCATGCGCTTCATTGAGCCATAGCTCTTTTGGGTCAGCGGGAATGTTACGATCTTAACGATAACTGACATCAATAAAATAACAACGCCATAATTGGGGATCAAGCCATAAAGGAAGGCCATTAACCAATGTAAACCAATCGAGAAAGGCTTAATGATCGCGCCGCCCCAGTTCATCGTTTTTTCCAACTCAAGACCATAGGATTTAAGTAGTTTCTTTTCTGCCGGAACCAACCCGATCAGATAGCTGTCCTGCTGATAATTGGATTTGTGTAAGCCCATATCAATGGTTGCTGAAAAATCTCGTGTTTCCTTGCTCTTTGAAATCATTAATTCAGAGCGAATACCCTTCGTTTCGATAGGGGCAATAAAACCGGTAAAGTATTTAGATTTGAAAGCCAGCCAGTTTGTTTGGCCATCTGTATTCAGTGTTGTTCCTTCATTATTTTTGGCTTTACGGGATTCAAGTTTTACAAGTTCTTCTCCCATCATGGCAAAAACGCCGGTATACATAATGTCGTCAATTGCATTTTTTTCCGTAATGGAAAAACCATCTTGCCAAGTCAGCGAATAACGCAGCCCTGCCATTCTTTGCATATAGTCGGCTAATGCAACATCAAGTTGGAAATCATAACGATCTGGGTAAAAAGTAAAAGTTTTTTCAATTTTTATACCTTCCGGTGTCAGCGCAGTATAAGAAAGTGTCGTTTCATTTTCAATAAAGAGGGTGTCTCCATTCGCCAAACGTTCTACACGTGGGCAATCGAAGGCGATATATTCAAGATTGGAAGGATCCTGGTAAAGATTGGTGTACTCAATATTCAAGTTTGCTTTTGCTTCAGCCGGAAGCAAACGAACCCGATTTCCATCAAGATCGGAATAATCAAATAGTTCGTATTCTCTAACCGTACCACCACCAAGATTAGATAAACGCATGGCAAATTTATCATTTACGATAACAACATCTTTAGAGTCGATCGCTTGTTCACGCGTTTCAATACTGACTTGCGGGCGAACATAATCGGTCGGTGGAGTTTGCGTGACAATTTCTTGTTGAACTGCTGCGCTTGTTTCTTGCTGGACAACTGCTGTTTTGTCCACGGGATTAAAAATCTTTTGATAATAGGGCATCAGAACAATAATGATACCGATCACGACAAAAGCTATAATTGTTTTTCTATCCAAAATGATCTCCTTTATTGGTGGTCATGTTTATGATGTACTGGGTCATAGCCGCCCGGATGAAAGGGGTGGCACTTCAATATTCGTTTTAATCCAAGCCAAGAACCCTTTAGGGCTCCAAATTCCTGAATCGCCTCAAATGTGTATTGTGAACAAGTAGGATAAAAGCGGCAAGAACGTGCTGTATAGGGCGATATAGCGCGCTGATAGAAGCGGACAAGTGCGAGAAATAATTTCTTAATCATCTTTAAGCAAGTCTTGCAGATCTGCCCGTATAGCATCCAGAGGATGATGATGGGGCATTCTTTTTAAAATTAATCCGTATATACACAAAGAGGAAAACCATTCTTTATTGTTGCGATAGCATTCCCTTAGGTAACGTTTCCCTCTGTTTCGTACAACCGCGCCCTTTAAGTGGCGCGCAATAGCGAACAGAACTCGGCGGCTTTCTGCCGGTAAGGATACAATATTTACAAAGCGTCCCTTATTCCATTCCCCGTTGTCAAATAAGCTTGAGATCTCTTTCTTTTCTCTCAGGATCTCAGATTTCTTCAGTAAAGATTTCATTCATCAGAAACAGTCAACCGTTTCCGTCCTTTTTTTCTTCTACGTGCAAGAACCGCGCGCCCAGCTGCAGATTCCATACGCTTACGAAAACCGTGTTTGTTCTTCCGTTTTTTATTACTCGGATTATATGTTTCTTTCACCTTATTCTCCTTTAACACATATGTTCAGATAAAGCCCTGAAATATGTGGCATAAATAGATTAAAAGCAATCTTTTTTTGAAGGCAAAGTGGGATAAATGACTGTAAATGAAGGGATATACATTTTATTGTGTTTATTGTGTGCATAGAATACAAGATGTTGCGTGTAGGAAGTATTTTGGTTTAGATATATAAGTGCATCGAGCTTGGTTTCCCCTAGTCTCATATCTCTCTTTTCTCAATTCTCCATACCCCTTTCTTCCAACTATCTCGGGTGTTACACCCAATAGAACACATTAAAAATAAATTATTTCATATTTTTTATACATTTAAATTTTTCATTTAACCCGCATAGACACTACATATTACCGTTTTATCTAAAAATATTTAAAAATAATTGTACTTTTTTCTTGCATAATTCGTGTATTGGTGTTATACTTATGTAGAACACTGGAATGCTGGTGTGAATTGAAACAGAAAGAGAACCACAATGAGTATTAACTTCGACAGTTCAAAAGCTATATACCTCCAATTGGCCGATCTCATCAGAGACTCGATCATGTCCGGTGCAATGAAAAGCGGAGAAACTATCCCCTCCGTTAGACAGTTGTCAGCCGAGTACCGTTTGAACCCTCAAACAATTTTAAACGCCACACAGCTTCTCGTCAATGAGGGTTTACTTGAAAAGCAACGGGGTAAGGGTTATTTCGTTACGGATCCCGCACAGGATGTTCTAAAGGAATCCGGGGTCATTAACTTTGAAGAGGTAACCATTCCGGACATGATCAAACAGGCCAAGATGCTAAATGTCAGCAAAGATGAACTGTGTAAATTGATCGAAGAAAAATTCAATAAATAAGAAACAAATTTTTAGGAGAAGAACCATGTTTAAGAACACACTGATCAGCCGCCGCAATAGCACATTACTCTATGTGCGCGCAATGTCAATCGGTGTCATCAAAGCAGCCCGATAAGCTGGATGGCCTGAAAGGAAGAATGGAACCAAAATCAAAATCCATGAGACAAAAAGGAATTAAAATGTTTAGCAACAATCTTATTCGTCGTCACAGTAACTCAATGTCCTATGTACGGGCAATGTCAATTCGGATCATACGATCCGCCAAATAAGCTTTACGGCACTGAAGCCGGGCGCAACTGGCTTCAAAGCTAAAAAGAAAGGGTGAGAACCATGTTTACAAAATGCGGAATGATGAAACAACATTGCAAAACGATGTCATACGTTCAGGCAATGTCGATCCGCATCATTAAATCGGTGAAGTAGGATCATTACATGTTATCAAAAACAACAAAAACAATTTTTAATCGCGAACGCAACCAAAGACTTATCCGGAAATGACCCTTTCAATAACGGAACTAGATCAAATAAGCTAAACATAAAAATTGAATCCAAAACCAAGTAATAGATAAAAACAACATTAAGATAAGAAGGATTAATATGGAACAGGTAATTAACATCAATGGGTTGACAAAAGATTACAAACAAGTCCGCGCACTTGAGGACGTAAATCTAAAGATCCCTCGCGGACGTATTGTCGGCCTTCTGGGCAAAAATGGAGCCGGGAAATCAACGCTTCTTAAATGCCTTTTGGATTTTTTACACTATGAAGGTGATGTAGCTTTCTTTGGCAAATCGCTCAAAGAATGGAAATATGATCTCCATACACGAGTAGCTTTTATTCCCGATGTCAGCGGTTTAGACCCACGCTTAACAGTTCAACAAACCATTGATTATGTAGCTGGAATGAATCCTACATGGAACGCAGATAAGGCAGAACGACTTTTCGCCAAAAGCGAGCTTCCCCGCAATCAAAAGGTTAAAACTCTCTCCAAGGGAATGAAGACCAAGCTATATCTTTTACTGACACTTGCAAAAGACGTTGATGTTCTTTTGCTTGATGAACCAACACTGGGCCTTGATATCGTCTTTCGTAAGGAATTTTATGATCTTCTTCTCGGTGAGTTTTTTGATGAAAGCAAAACTGTGATAATATCAACACACCAAGTAGCAGAAGTTGAAAATATCTTGCAAGATGTGGTCTTTATCGACCATGGGAAGGTCAAGTTACATCAAGCGGTTGATATACTTAAAAAAGATTGGTCTATTGTTGAAGTTTCGGCAGATCGCGAACATGAACTAATGGCTTTTAATCCTAAGGCAACAAGTCGGTCTCTTGGTAAGGTCCGAGGACTTGTTGAAGGTGATATCATATTATCTGATGCAACGATTGCAGTTCCTAGCGTCTCGGATATCTTCGTCGCAGTGGTTAATCAATAAAGAAGGATGAATAAAATGAATCAAATCAAAACATTATTTATAGCGGAATATCAAAAGCGTAAATCCTCATATTGGTGGCCCCTGTGGATCGTTGCGGGACTAACAGTGCTATCGCTGCTTGCCCTGCTTGTGGCCTGGATCATTAATAGTCCAGATATCGGCATGTACGGTTCAGACGGTAGTCGGGAAGGATTGCGAATTGGCATGTATGGTGTCATGTTTTCTTTTGGTATGGTATTTGCGGTCTTTATGGCATTAAGTGCTCAAAGCTCATTGAATCGCGAAAAACAACTTGGCTCGGATCTCTTCTTCCGCAGTCAACCCGTTTGCACGTGGAAAGTTACTGCGGTCAAATATGTTATGCATGTATTTGCCAGCTCTCTACTTTTACTCGGTTTTGGTATCATATTTGCCTTAATTCTTAGTATCGTAAGCGTATTTTTCGCAGAAGGATTTTATTTGGGACAAGCCTTATATGGTACTTTTCTGGGTTGGTTAACTTATTTAAAGGTAGCTCTTGTTTTTGGGTCTTTGTCCTTTTTCTTTTCATCGCTCTTCAAGAACAATGCCTTGATACTCGGTATGGCCGGACTGGGAATACTTGAAGGTCTCTTCGCAATCATTGAAGTGATCTTTCGCCATAGTATAAACATGCCGAATATTTTTGAATCACTTGTCAGTATGGTCGGCACCATGGGTCTAGATGAAATTGATGATATCAATATGGCTATTGTCATGGGTAATTATCGCATTCTTTTCGGATTATTGTTTGCTGGGCTCTGTTATGCCGGAGCAACCCTAATCTATAAGTATAGGGCAAAAGACATTTAAGAATTCTTCTCCATGTTTTAACATATATCCAAGAAATCCCGTCCCCCACCGGAGCATATCCATGGCGGGATTTCTTCTTTATGTCGAAAAAATGAAAAGTTGATGTTTCTGTAGAGACGCAAAATCTTGCGTCTCTACATTATCGAAAATTATCTTTTTCAAAACACACCTATAATGTAAATTGTCATATGAAATATCACAGGCAAATCATTGGAACCCATTTATATATTTTAGACGAGATAGGTTCAACCAATACCGAATTACTTGAACATTCAGATCGCTATGAACATGGTACTGTTCTTTGCGCTCGCCGACAGACTGCCGGCCGCGGCCGCTATCGGCGATATTGGCATTCGCAAGATGGTGGATTATATTTCAGCCTCTTGTTTAAAGAACAAAAAGACATTGCTTCTTTTTATCCTTTTGTTCTCTTGTCAGCATTGGCTGTGGCACGCAATATTCAATCCTGCGCCACTCTTGGAGTGGCTATTAAATGGCCAAATGATGTTTACATTAATCATCGCAAGGTTTGTGGTATTCTTGCAGAGTCATCAACCAAAGATCATTCAACCAATATAGTTATTGGCATTGGAATTAATGTCAATAACTCCATATCAAATGTAAGTGATTTCCGCCATCTGGCCGTCTCGCTTAAAGAATGCCGAGGTGAAAAGATCGATCTTGTGCCTTTTCTTGAACGTCTTGTCGATGATCTTGATTGTTTTTACAATGACCATCTCGCCGGAAAATTCACCAATTATCTTCCAGAGCTTAATCGGCTATTATATAAAAAGGGCCAGGAAGTTGAGATCAAATCTTCAAATATAACCCGGACTATTATACCTCTTTCATTTACAAAAGATGCAAAATTACTGTGTTTGGAGAAAGGGAAGGAAATGACACTTTTTCTTGGGGAAATGTAATAACATTTTTTATGGTTTGTTGGTTTTGACGTTTAGATGGGTTTGTGAAACCATTTTTCCAATTTTAGAATCTTTTGTTTTCGTATCATTGGTCAAATTTTGCCAATTGGGTTTTTTCTTTATTCTTTAATCTTTCTCTAAAGTCTTGCCATTTCTCTTAAATCTTAGCATATTATATTTGGATATATTATGGATATTTTTTTAAATATAAAATCATTCTCCGAAGAGAGCATTCACGCGTGTATTGCTGCTTGTGAACATGTTGACCGTGCTTGTCAAAACACAAGTGAATCATATGCGCTTGATCTTTCCGTCCTAAAAGAAAATGCCGGATTAACGCTTGAGCCAGAACACGGCAGTCGTGACGCCCTGATTGTACAGGGTGCTTTTGAATGGCTTCAGGAGTTTCATGATATTGATAAAACTTTTTCTCTTTCCAATACATCCGTAAAAGCGTTGCACCGCAAATTATTCAAATACAGTCCTCGTGATGACGGTACGCGCGGAAACTACCGGACTGATATTGACGATGATATGAGATCTCTTTTCGAGGAGACAAAAAACGCCCTGGCTCGCCAGGATAGACACCCGCTTTTTGTCATCTCTCTGTTCCGCGTTGCGTTCATAAATTTGATGCCCTTTATTACAGGAAATGCCCAATGTGCAAACATGCTGACATACGCCTTGTTGATCGAAAATACTTATCCACATGTTTCTCAACTGCCTCTTATTGCGTCTTTAAACAACCCCTCTAGTAATTACTTGCGTGATCCGCTTGTTCTTCTTCCTGACGCATTATACCATCTTCTTAAAACTTACACCATTTCCTGCACCCAATACCACCCACCCCATACTTACCTAAATTCTCGCCGCCAATTACTCCTTGCCTGCATAAACAAATATGCTCCTCTAAAAATCTCCGACATCATGAGTTTTTTTCCGGACCAAAGCCGGAACACGATCAAGAAGGATCTGATCTTTTTAAAAGAAAAATGCTTTATATTGTCAAGCGGCGAAAGACGGGGAATGGTTTATTTTGCGGGTGGCAAATAGCATCAGATAAATTCGGGATACAGACAAGAAATATTCTTAAACTATGGCTTTTGTTTTTTTAATCTCTGTGCAAAATCATCTTTACCATCACGGGCAGTGCTCTGATATTATAGGACCAGCCCAGCACAACTGTTGCGATCATTATGGTCTTTATTTCAGGTGAATGGCCGGCAAACATACTGAATGTTGCGGTCGTCATAAGAACAGCAAAAGGAAGCCAAACACCCTGATTCTTTTTGAAGATTATATATACCAGTATTGGCACCACTATGAAGGCGATAAGAAGTTCCCAGCGAACAAAGAAAAGAAATATTCCCATAATAACAGCTGCTCCTTTTCCACCTTGAAAATTAAAATAAAGGGGATATATGTGCCCATATAGAGCGCCAATGCCGATCAACCCTAAGGCAAAATCGGGTAGAGTGAAATAGTAGTCAGCAATGATCATTGGGATAAGGGATTTGAAAGCATCCAGAAGTCCGGTTAGGGCGCCTAGTATTTTACTTACATGTAGGTAAATATTTTGCGCCCCTGGGTTTGTATTCCCCATTTTTCGAATATCGCTACCTTGTTTAATCTTTATTAAAATCTCAGCAAATAAAATGGAGCCGATTAGGTACCCAAACACCAAGCAGGCCAAGTATATAAGATATACGCGCACAAGCAGCTCCTCGTGTGCCTACGTTTTGGATTATGTCTTTCCAAAACATATTAAAAGACAAATGCTATTCTTTTTTCTTACCCATGGATAAACCAATAGCTAAATTTCCCAATCCAACGGCAAGTAGCGCAAGGCCCAGTACGGTATTTACGGCAACCATAAACACCACTCCGACACCCATAAAAGAGATTCCCATGCCAATGAAGACTCTGTAGTTAATTATTTTTTCCATATTTTTTTTATTTTACATAATAATAACATTAATAACAAACAACAGTATCGCCGCCAACAACGCAATATTGATGGAAATAATCCACATATAAAAAAGTGGTCCAATTCTACGCGTTTGACTCTTGGTGATCTTTTTATATTTGCTCACAAATTTAAAAATGTAAAAATTAACAAACAAAAAACTGGGTGTTTTATCATTTCTGCGATGATGAAATTCATAAATAAATATTGTGCTGATAACATACATTGAGACACCTGTTGCGCCAATTAATATCAGTAATAAGTTCATCGCATTTTCTCTTTATCTTATAATATCTTTTGTGTTTTTTATTTACCCGGGGGCAAGGCTGGGTCCTTGTTGACCCTATATGTCTGTAGTTGAGTATAAAAATTTTCTGCTGTAATATAGCTCCCATTTTCATATACTACATTCAAGCTGTCTCCACCCTGAATAATGCATTCTCTTTGGTCTAGAATGATCTGCACCGGAATTACCGCAATATATCCAAGCATGGCGAACATTAGTTGGTGGCTAAATCCATCATATTTATATGTTTTGCCATACAGCACATAATTACTAGTATCTTCCCTTGAATATATTCGAACACAATAATAATCTTGATTTAGTGTTTTAATAATTCGACTGTCGGTAAGCACGCCTTCGTTAAATAGACCGCCAAGATAATCATTGTGAAAATCAGCATATACAAATATCCGCGTTTCTATTTTGTTGATATTTTCCGCAAGATCGCCCATGCTGTGCCAATTGATCTCTTCTGCCGGAAGAGGTACTATCGCCATTATAAAGACGAAGATCGCTAATAATATTTTCATTCTGGCTCCAATGTTTTATGTTGCTTGTGGAATAAATATACCCTCAAATTATCACAGGCAAGATGCTTGTGCTATAATATTATACTATTTATTTATCTTAATTTAAATGTAAATGAGGTGATGGTGAATGTCAAGAAAATACCCTAATGCCCGGGCGAAAGCAAAAGGTACAAAATTCATAGGGCAAAGCACTTTGTTTTTTCTCGGCATGTGTGTAATTGGGAGTGAAAAATCGTAGAATATTTATAAAAGTATTATAAAAAAAAATATTGCAATAAAATATATTCCCGCTCCTATAAATATAATCGCAACAATCTTGCGAAACCATTTTTCAAATAATTTAATTTTATTGTAGACAGTTCCTATGCCGCCAACGGTAAAAGCAATGATCCATGCAAATATGATCACAGGGAGGCCGGTACCAAGAGCAAAAAGAATTGGCAAATATAGTCCGCTCGGGCTTGAAATTGTCATAGGGATCAGCATGCCAAAATACAACACACCGCTATAAGGACAAAAAGCCAGCGCAAAGACCATGCCCAAAAGAAGAACACCCCAAAATCCAGACTGACTTCTTTCTTCCATTTTTTTACTCAATTTTCCCAATATGGGAAATTTAATCTTTATTATATCAAGCATTAATATGCCAATGATCAATAAAAGCGGTCCCAGCAGTTTTTCTCCCCATTGCTGAACGAAACGCGATATTTGAAATTGACTAGCCGTAAAATAAAATATCAACCCCAAAACAGTATAACTTATGGCTCTGCCAAATGTATAGATCAGCCCATTAAAGAACACTCTTGGTTTATTATGAATGTCTTTACTGATAAAAGCAATTGCTGTAATATTTGTAGCAAGCGGGCATGGACTTATTGCTGTCATTAGCCCGAGAATGAATGCTGATAATAGTGGAATATTTGAACTGTTAAACCAACTCTGAAGAAATTCCATATTTCTAGAGGTTCTTATTAATTAATTCAATTAATCTATTTTCTAATTTCTCTGGGGAAGAAATTGCGTTTTGAAAAGCAAAAGCGGTTATATTTTCAATTTCAGTGCCATTATATACGTAAAGACCCGAGCCCGTTACCATGAATTTTTTAGTCAATTCTTCAATACCCGGCGCATTTTCATCAATGTTAATCTCAATAAACTTCACTTTGGAATTCTCACCATACTTTGTGTCTACAAATTTGGACGACACCTCTCCAACAGCCGTGCAGGTAACACATCTGCGGGCACCATGAAAATAATAGACCTTTACTGTGCCTGTTTTGGATTGTTGCGTCTCATTTTTTGATGTCTTTATCTTCTGTGAATTATCGCATCCAATAAAACTAAACGCAATAATAAGTACAAATAACGTCCACGTGGGGGTTTTCATCGTTTTGAACTTTCTTTTATTATACAATTAGTGATTCAATATTTTCAAGTACATGGTCTAGTCCATCAACATCTTTTCCACCCGCTGTCGCCATGTGGGGTTTTCCGCCACCACCACCACCCATGGCCTTGCCCAGTGATTTAACAATATTCCCGGCTTTAATACCTTCTTTCACAAGATCATCTGTTACAACACACAAGACCTGTGGCGTGTTATTGATTACGGACCCAAAAATAGCAATTCCGCTTTTCATTTTTTCGCGTACTTTATCGCCCAGGGCTTTTAATTGATCCATATTCTCGACGTTTACACGATTAACAAATAGTGATTTATCTTCAAATTTTCGTTCATTCTGAAAATAAGGCTCTATATCAAGTGTTAGTAATTTGCTTTTTAGTTCGCTGTTCTCTTTTTCAAGGTTGCGAACATAAGCATTCATGCTGATCACTCTTTCAAGGATTTCATCTTCCGGATGTTTTATAGCGTCACGCAGACCGAATAGAACGGTTTGTTGCGTTTTAAAGACATCTAAAGCTGTGGTTCCGGTAATCGCCTCTATGCGTCGAACACCTGAAGCAACTGAACTTTCGCTGATTATGATGAATAAGCCAATATCGCCGCTTCGTTCCACGTGGGTTCCACCACAAAGCTCCTGAGATGCACCTTTTATTGTTACAACACGAACTTCATCGCCATATTTTTCTCCGAACAAAGCCTGTGCGCCATTACGAATAGCTTCGGCATAGGGTTTGACCACTGTGTGAACCGTCATGTTTTGCATGATACGCGTATTGATTCGTTGCTGTATATCTATTTGCTGTATGACTGATACTTTTTCAAAGTGGGTAAAATCAAAACGCAAGCGGTCGGGGCCAACATAAGAACCCGCTTGATGGACATGGTCACCCAGTATAGACCGCAATTCTGCATGCAGTAAATGGGTGGCGGTGTGATTTCGAGCCGTATCGCGCCGAATACTTTGTTGTACTTCCAGAGTTGCCGTAATGGGTTTTGTGTTTCCCTCTAAGACAGAACCTTCAACAATATGCACAATATCTTCACCGATCTTTTTTGTATCTAATACGTTTATTCTTGCGTCTGTTTTTATGCTGTGTTTATATAAAATTAGATATCCCTTATCACCAACCTGTCCTCCTGATTCGGCATAAAAAGGTGTTTTGTCAAAAACAAAATAAGTGTGTGAATCATCCACTGCATATTTTAACAATAATGATTCTGTCGTATAGGTGTCATAACCGGCAAAACTTGAAACCTTATCTTTTTCCAGAACAATCCATGTAAGATCTACTGAATCCTTCAGGGAAAATTTACCAGCCGCTCGGGCACGTTCGCGCTGGGCTTCCATAAGTGCGCTTACCTCTTCTTCATTAACTAACAGATCTTTTTCTTCAGCAAGAAGTTGTGTTAGATCTACAGGAAAACCAAAGGTGTCGTAAAGTTTGAAAACATCTTCACTGTTCAATATTTTCTCCGCACCTTTTTTGGCCTGTTTTGCGATTTGATCAAAAAGATCCAACCCTTTGTCCAGTGTGTTTCCAAAGGATTCTTCTTCGGCGCGGATAATACGCTGGATATGTTCTCGCTGATTTTTTATTTCCGGGTAAACATCTCCCAGAACATGTGCAACGGCAGGGACCAAGCGATATAAAAATGGTTCTTTTAAGTTCAGTTCGCGACCAAACCTGGCGGCACGTCTCAAAATCCTTCTTAAAACATATGAGCGTCCTTCGTTTCCGGGGATAGCCCCGTCTGCAATAGCTACTGATAGCATGCGGATATGGTCTGCGATCACACGGTGAGGTATACCTTCGTCACTCTTGGCATAAGCAAAATTTGAAATGATCTCTATTTGCTCAATGATCGGCTTAAATAAGTCAGTATCGTAATTGCTGGTTTTTCCATTCATGACTGCAACAATTCTTTCAAAGCCCGCTCCGGTATCAATGTACTTTTGATCCAAGGCGTTCAACTCGCCGTTTTCATCGCGATTATATTGTATAAAAACCAAATTCCATAATTCCATATACTCGGGATCATCGGCATTGATCTTTAATGGGTCTTGATTCTCAACATCTTCACCACTATAATAGTGTATCTCGGAACAAGGACCACAAGGGCCTGTTTCGCCCATGGACCAAAAATTGTCTTTTTCTCCAGATTTCAAAAGATGTGTCGGATCCAGATTGGGAATATTCTTCCATATTTCATATGCTTCTTCGTCTTCAGTATAAACTGTTGCATATAATCTTTTGGGGTCTAATTCCCAAACCTCTGTAAAAAGCGTCCAAGCCCAGTTTATCGCTTCTTTTTTATAATAATCTCCGAAACTCCAGCTTCCAAGCATCTCAAAAAATGTATGATGATAGTGATCGCGACCGACAGCTTCAAGGTCGTTGTGTTTTCCACTTACACGGATACATTTTTGCGAATTTACAACTCGCATAAATGGCGCTTGCGCTTCCCCAAGGAAATAGGGCTTAAATTGGTTCATTCCGGCATTAGTAAATAATAGGGTCGGATCGTTTTGTGGAATAACCGGCGCCGAGGGAACTACTGTATGCCCCAGTGTCTTTTCGAAATATTCAATAAATTGTTTTCTTATCGTTTTGGAGTCCATTTTCATCCTTTTTACGTTCAAGCATCTAAATCAAATAAATGTAGGGAAAAAAAGGCAAAAGGCAAAATTATAAAGGCAAAAGAGATGAGATGTATCAGGTTGCGAATTATTCAACAGCAAACTTCTTGGTTGCCTTTAATCCATCAATATTTGTTATAAATATAAGGTATACACCCCGGGGTATATATTCGCCATTGAGCAAAATGCCATCCCAAACGATCTGTTTTTCAAAATTTTCTACTGCATCTGCTGTAAATTGATAAACAACCCGGCCGTCAAGTGTTGTAATGCGAACCTGGCTTTGTTCGGCAAGTCCGTCAATAGCAAGATACGGGGCAATTCCCGGATGAAAAGGCTGCGGAAAAATGATTACATTGTCCAGGGATGTTCGCTCTTCTGTCCAGGCGATCTCATAGCGGCTTAATCCCGATGCGGTCAGCAAATAGGCATTACCATTTTGGTTGTCAAAAACAATGTCATAGACTACGTCATCCAAAAGTTGAGAGTTTGCTGTAGTCAGGCCATTGCCGTCATCAAACCAGTGATTATTTGTCATATAGATCTGAACACCCTGGCTTTGAGTTAATATCCATTTATTACCCTTAGCGTCAATTCTGATTTTTACGGGAACCATGCCGCTTAAACCGTCAATAGCTGGATTCATGCTGAAATCGGTGTCGTTTGTAAAAGAGGTGGGGGTGCGTATCATTTGTACCCCTGAAGCAGTGGCCACCCACATATTTCCCGTGATGGGATCAAGATCAATTGAATAGACATCGTTGGATATCAATCCGTCCGAAGTGGTGATCAGCGCCCACAGACCTGAATTTTGATCATAAACTGTTATCCCACCAACTGTTCTGGGTATATCGGATTGTCTTGCTTCATTGGCGATCCAGAGTCGACCGTATTTATCAAAGACCATTTCTCTTGCAAGTGTCTGTAGTGTGTTCCCGGATTCGCTTTCGGAATATTTTTGGATGTCTCCATTCGGTCGGATCTTAAGCAAGGTTTGGGCGCTAATAGTGTGTACATTTAATGCCCAAACATTATTGTAAATATCTTCTGCAAGGCCCCGCATTTTTAAATAATATGAGCTTCCACCCAGCTCTTGCGTTCCTTCAATAATACCGTCACTTGTATCGTATACGGTATACTGGGAAAGATCGTTCAAATCAATACGCTGTAATGCGCCCGGACCCTCTGCATTCTGAGATTTACCATTATAATAATTATAGATGCTTACATCTGAAATAGTACAAAACAATTCTTCTGATGAGGTTATCAATGCATCATAGACAATGGCTCCTCCGGTACGATAAGCAATATTTAATGTGTCGGCCGAATATTTGTCGACAAATTTTTCATCGTGAATAGCTTCTATATAAGGTGAAAATACAAGATTGTGCCAACTTTTCCCTTCTAAAATAGAAATTCCGCTTAATCCACAGACTGCCACTTTTTGATCAGCTGTAATGGTAAGTGAATTTGACTTCATATACAGTGAAGTGTTAGGAATAAACTGTTTTGTTCCTGCGTCGTTTACCAAAACACGTGATATACCCCTGTTTTCCTCAGCTACCCATAAGGTGTCGCCCTGAAAAGAAAAACCGCTCAAATCATTATTGGAATTATATATGCTTTCGCCTGTTAAGGCATTATATATGGTGTGCTGTGTTGCATAATAATAATTGTTGCCCTCTTGGTAAAACGCAAGACTTGTTTGGTCACCTTCAAATATTTTCTTTTCTACACCATTGAAATAGCTGTAAAGATCATTGTCTTCATTGACGACGAAAAGACTGTCGCCGAAAACACCAAGACCTTTTGGTGCTGAACTGCTGTCAAGATTGACGGTTGTCCATGCGCTTTCAGGTTTCAGATTAGCGTTATAGAGCCATGCTTTATTTAAACCCTTGTCTGTTGCAACAAAGATACTGTCCCCAACAATTAGCATATCATAAATAACTTCGGGGTTATCTGGAAATTGATTATAGGTGTCCTGAAAGACATATCGGTTATTATTCTTAACGAAATGGGCGATCTCCGGAGCAAAATCATTCATGTACACGGCTAGCACATGGCCCTCATTCCCGGTAATTGATGATGTGTTGGAAAAACCATAATCAAAATAATCACTATTACCGTTCTCCGAACGATAACTAATTCCATCTATTCCCGAGGCATAAGAATACCATTCACTTCCATCTTTATTAACAAAATAGCGAAGTATGTCAATGTGCTTTAACTGATCTGTATTGTTTTCTTCACTAAATATTTCTTGTTCTGTGTCAAAAATAACGAGCCCCCCGTGGGAAGCGGCGCGAAGTGTGTTGCCAGAAATATGCAAATCTTTGAGGGTTAATTGAGATCCATATGACACCCAGTCACCCACTACCGCATAAAGCATTCCTACACAGAGAAAGCCAAGTAAAATAAATGAGCGCAAAACTCTCATTTGCTAGATACCTTTATAACGATTCCATCTTCTGCCGGATATTTTGATTTCAGTTTAGATAATGCACTTTTCGCTTCATTATAAGATTCATAAGCGCCAACACGGACAATATATAAATATCCGGATGTTATCTCTCTTTTGTTGATCTTCGTGGGATAGCCGCGTTCTTTAAAGTAATTTTGTTTTTTATTTGCATTGTCTTGAACAGAAAATGCACCTACCTGAATTCTAAAATTAACTGTTCCCTCTGGAATGGATATGATCTCTTCCTTTTTTGTCTCGGTTACCGGTGTGGGTACCATAACAGAAGGTTTGGAAGCTGTGTCAAGTTTTACTTTTTCAATAACCGGCTCTGTTTTGATCGCTGTTGGATTGTATTCAGAAAGAATACTGGCTTTGTTTTCGTTGATCTTTCCCGATGACTCGGCAAAGTTTTTTTGAGCCCGCCCTAAGACCATACGATAATAGCTATCATTTCTGATCGGATCATATTCTTCTACGGCACGTTTAAGATAACGTAATCCACTGCCGTAGTTATTGCTTACAAAAGCATAATCTGCCAACATCACGGAAAGATAAGCTTTCATCGCGGGAGATTTTGTGTTTGTTAAGTACTGTTCAGCTTTTTCTGCGGTTACTTCCCCATCAGGCTCAAGGATTAAGTTAAAAACTTTTGCGGCTTCTGCCTGTGCGCTCTGCGTGGAAAATGTTGCAACCGAATCCCTGCCATATCCGGCCAATATATTGAGAATGTTTTCGGCAAAAAGCATGTTGGCAGTTCCAATTAGAAAAAGTATGGCTACAAGAATGTATGGTTTAATAAATCTTTTCATCATAGACCAAACACCTTTATCCTTTATTTGTTTCGCTATTTTTTATTTCTGTCTCCAATATCCCTGTTGTGGAATACCCGGGGACTCTTGGGAAAACCATTACTTTGCCGCCGCGCGCGGTTACTTCGGATGCACCCACAATGGTTTCAAGGCTATAGTCTCCACCCTTTATCAGAACATCTGGTTCAAAAAATTCAATGATCTTCCGTGGTGTAACTTCATTATAGATCACTACCGCATCAACATATCCTATCGTGAGAATATTTTTGGCACGCACCATTTCAGAATTAACCGGTCGGTCCGGTCCTTTCAGTTTTCTGATGCTTGAATCACTATTTAACCCCAAAATACACATGCCGCCTTGTTCGCGGACAAAAGCAAGAAGCGCTTCATGACCGGGGTGCAAAACATCAAAACAGCCGTTGGTAAAGACCAGCTTGTCTCCTGTTAGTTTCCTCTTTCTAGCGCAGTCTTTAAGCGCAGTCCACTCATTGGTGGTATATAAATCTTTCATATCATAAAATGTACAACTATTTGATAAATGAAACCATGAAAAATTTATTTCACTAATTTGGTTTTGATGTTATCCATAAGACATATTGGACAACTCAGTTGCATGCCCTGCGAACAATAGTGGTCGCGAATATTTAAAGCACCCTGTGAGATCAACCAGTTGTTTTGTCTTTTATCTTTTTCACAAATTCCATGCTGGTCGTGAAAGCGCTTAACCGTGCCATAAACCTGTTTAATTGTGCAATTTTCAATTTCTTTTCTTATCAGGGAATATGTCGGTTCTTTGTCTTTTTTATCTTTACGCATTGCTTCCATTAGAGGTAAAACTGTATTCATGAGTATTTCTTTCTGCAATCCGGTGCCCGGGGAATTGATTCCGGGTAAACTAAAAAGCGTAAAGTACAATGCATTAATAGTTTCTTTTTGATGAAATGTTTCATAAAGAATGTCAGAAAGTGACGCGCGATAGTATGTGGTCATTAACTTTCCAAGCCATGCAACGCGCTTCTCTGGAAAATGAGCGGGCCGCGTGCGAGAACGGGTCCAACGGATATCCTTTTTATCTGATTCCCCGGGAAAAAATCCCGCGAGATCATTCAACATTGGTATGATATCACGTCCGTCCATAAGCTCATCACAATATGCAGCCCACGGGAAAAGAACAAACAATTTTATCATGTTCTCTTCATTATATCTATAGCCACATGCTTTGAACAGCCCCCAGTATAGCATCACGTCACTTGGGAAACGCAGACGATTATCATAAAAATAGCGTACTTTTTTATTTACTCTTTCCCAGCCTTGCTTTTGTAATATGCTGAAATATGTTTCTTTATCGGCAGTAAAAATGCGGCATGAGCCCGGAGGCTCAATATCTAAAACCTCTTCAAGCGATATGTAACAAGCCGGCAACAAGTTCCCCGCCTCACAACGTGCGCCGGCGGAACCGCCGGGATGATGAAAAACAACATGAAGGATACACTGATTGTATGCAGGGTCCATGTTATGTTTGTGCGCATACCAATCAGACGCACGATGATGTAATTCAATATCTCCGTTCAACAATTTTCCATCCAGCATCATCCTTGCGTCCAAAAAATCGGGGCCGTCGCTATGATTGTGTCGACCCGGGCTTAATATTCTTATCGTTCTTCCCCTTGAATCGTAACGCATTTGTTTCCAAAGGGAATTTTTCCATGCGTGCTGAAGCCTTAACTCGGAAATATAGATCGCGCGCGGCTCAAACAATTCCAAATATGGTGTAAATGATGTGCGATATGTCGTCCTCATTAACGTAAATGTAAGCCTAATTATGCTTTCTTTAAAGTGGAATTTTTATGCTGTGATGTGTATCACAAATACGGGTAAGAAGCTGACGGATATGTTTCTTTTAAATGATTATAAAGATTTTTTGAATTTATTTCTTTAATGAATGAAATCTTCTAGTTTATCTCTATCCAAAACGCATACCTTCTTCCCTTGGGCACAGATGATCTTGCTTTGATCGAGTTCTCTAAAGGCTCTTGTCAGGGCGGGTCGCGTCACGCCAAACAGATCTGCCAATTTATCCTGAGAATAGGGAAGGTTAATGGTGTTTAGTAATCTTCCTCTGGTTCGCCTCAATAAGTAATCTGCTATTTTACCCTTTATTGGTTGAAGTGTCAGGAATTTTATCTTGTTAGACAAGAATTGGGCTTTTCCGGAAATTATATCAAGAAAATTATTTTGTGCTGCCGGACTTATTTGGAGTAATTTTGAAAACGAAAATTTAGTGATAAAAATACACTCTGTTTCTTTGTTTGCAATGATATCAACGGGGTAATGATTGTCTACTCCAAACAAAAAGGCGGGGGCAAGCAATTGGCGACCTTCGATATCTTCAATTTTGACGACTTTTCCGGTGTAATTGGTCATTTCTCCTCGAACACTACCTCCGAGCATGATATATTGACCTAAAACAATATCCCCATCCAAGGCTATTACGTCGTTTTTTTTGTAAGTTGATTTTTTGTAACTGATTTCTTGTAGAAGCTCACGGATAATGGGGTCTTCTACACCCTTGAACAACCTATTGCTCGAGAGATTTTCACATATGTTCATAATATCTCCAATAAATTGAATTTTGGTAATATATGTTACCGATAAATATACGTCTTTTTACATAATTTCTTGAGATAATTTAAATGAGTAACTAATTCTGGGCTTCCCGGGATACAAAAGGAAATTATTATGAGTATGTTTTGTTTTCAGTGTCAGGAAACTGCCAAGGGTAGCGGATGTACGATAGTGGGTGTTTGCGGTAAAACATCGGATGTCTCAAATCTGCAAGATCTATTGATTTATGCAACAAAGGGTGTATCTTTTCTTGCCAATATTGGTAGAAAAGAAAATCTTATCATAGCAAAAGCAGATAAATTTGTTTTTGAATCTTTGTTCACAACCATCACTAATGCAAATTTTGACCAAACTAAAATCCTGTCCAAAATATACGAAGGTTTTACGGTCCGTGATTTTGTTTTTGATGCACTTTCTGCTAATGGGATTTCTTTACCGGAAGATATGCCCGATAGCACTAACTGGAAAGCTGATGATGATGAAACGCTTCTTGCCTATAGTGAACTTGTCGGCGTGCTTCGAGAAGGCAATGAAGATATTCGTTCATTAAAAGAATTGCTGACCTACGGACTTAAGGGAATGGCCGCATACGCCGAACATGCCTATACCCTTGGTTATAAAAATGATGATGTCTTCTCGTTTATGCATCGTGGTCTTGCTGCCACCGAAGATAAAACACTTAGTGTTGATGAGCTGGTTGCTCTCGTTCTTGAATGTGGAAAATATGGCGTTGACGTAATGGCGCTTCTAGATCAGGCAAACACGGAAAGTTATGGCAATCCGGAGATTACATCTGTTAATATCGGTGTTCGGAAAAATCCCGCAATTCTTATTAGTGGACATGATCTCAAAGACATGGAAGAACTATTGAAACAAACCGAAGGGTCCGGTGTGGACGTTTATACCCATAGTGAAATGTTGCCGGCGAATTATTATCCCGCTTTTAAAAAACATGAGCATTTTGTGGGCAACTATGGCAATGCCTGGTGGAAACAAAAGCAAGAATTCGAAAGTTTTAATGGGCCGGTTTTGTTCACGACCAACTGTATCGTTCCTCCCAAGTCATCTTATATTGACAGAATTTATACGACCGGGTCTTCTGGGTTTGAGGGCTGTGTTCACATTGCCGATCGCGAACATGGTCAGCCAAAAGATTTCTCTGTTATTATAGACCATGCAAAACGCTGTGCTTCACCGATCGAAATTGAGACGGGTGTGATCGTGGGCGGATTTGCTCATAATCAAGTGCTGGCTTTAGCCGACAAGATTGTTGCCGCCGTTAAATCTGGGGCTATTCGAAAATTCCTTGTTATGGCAGGATGTGATGGACGCATGAAAGATCGGGATTATTATACTGAGTTTGCGGAAAAGCTACCCAAAGACACGGTTATTTTAACTGCCGGATGTGCAAAATATCGTTACAACAAATTGCCCCTTGGTGACATTGGTGGGATTCCACGCGTGCTGGATGCGGGTCAGTGTAATGACTCTTACTCACTTGCCGTTATTGCGCTAAAATTAAAAGAAATATTTGAGTTAAACGATATTAATGAATTACCTATTGCATACAATATTGCATGGTATGAACAAAAAGCAGTCATTGTTTTATTGGCATTATTGGCACTTGGCGTCAAGAATATACATCTCGGCCCGACCTTGCCTGCCTTTCTTTCTCCCAACGTGATTAATGTTCTGGTTGAAAAATTTGGGATCAGCGGAATTGGAACCGTTGATGAAGATATCGAAATATTATTGGCATAAGGTAACACAAACCCGCCAATCCTTAATATATGAAGGGGCTCAGCATGTTGAGCCCCTTCATTATTTGGTAAAAAAGTTTTGGTAATTGTTGGGGGTCTGTGAAAAATTCTATTTTCAACCAAACTTGCTGTTTGTAAATTCACATTGTTCTTAAAATTTGGTTCTTGAATCTTTTTCTTTGTGCTTTTGCCTTTGTACTTTGCACTTTTCTTTGTAAAATACTTGCTATTTGGGAGTTTTTAAAAAATGGCAAATGGTGGGAATATGAATAGACAATGGAAAGAGCTGGAACAGCGCGTACAATTCGCTTCCTCTTTTGTGATCACAACCCATCAAAATCCTGATGCAGATGGGATTGGGTCTGAGCTTGCTCTTTATTACATTTTAAAAAAACTAGGCAAAGAAGTTTTTGTATTCAATATTTCACCCACACCTGAAAGCTTGGGATTTTTAGATCCCGATCAAATTTGCCAACGTTATGTTCCTTCTTTGCATCAATCTTTATTGTCACGAGTAGATATGGTTTTTGTGTTGGACGCGGGATCATTTTTACGCGTTGGTCAATTGGGACATGATGCGGTTGACGCAAAACGCCCCATTATTGCGATAGACCATCATCCAAAAGAAAATAATCCTTTATATTTGCAGGAAATTGTCAACGATAAGGATTGCTCTGTTGGAAAATTAATGTATGAATTTATCCGATACTGCTATCCCCAGCACATGGATCGCAAAATTGCCACTGCTTTATATACTGCTATTGCTGGCGATACGGGTAACTTTCGCTTTGGCAATACAACAAAGTATTCTCATCAGGTTGCCTCAGAGTTGATGCAATATGATATTAACGTATATCGTACTTATATCAATCTTTTTGGTAATATTTCTCGTTCGGGTGTCCGGCTATTCTCATTAATTATGAAAAATATTCACTTTTCAGAGGGTGGGCGAATCGTTTGGTTTGTTATTACGCGACAAATGCTCGCCGATAATGATGCCGGCGATACGGACACTGAAGGAATAACAGATTTTATGCGCATGATCGATGGGGTTGAAGTTGCCATCATGTTTAAGGAACGTTTAGATGGTTCAACGCGTATCAATTTCCGCTCTAAGGGAACTGTTGCAACCAATGCCATCGCTCGTAATTTTGGCGGGGGTGGACACAAACATGCAAGTGGGATTGTTAGCGAGCGTTTATTGAATGACATTTTCCCTGAAGTATTGGATGCCATGATAAAACAAGTCAAAGAGACCTATAATGAAGATTGAAATAGCTCAACATTGTGGTTTTTGCAGCGGTGTAAAAAACGCCGTTCAACTTGCTCAAAATTCACTTGAAAAACAAGGGAAAGTAGCTATACTGGGTGACCTCGTTCATAATAAGGTCGTCATGGATGAATTGAAAGAAAAGGGCATGGTTTTTGTTGATTCCCTGGATAAGATTGAAGATATGCCATTGCTTTTGCGAGCTCATGGAACAGACGTTAATATTGTTCACACGGCAAAAGAAATGGGCTTGAATATTATAGATGCTACCTGTCCTCTTGTACAAAAGATACATAAATGTGCTCTCGCGTTGGAAAATGAGGGCCGACAGGTTATTGTTATCGGTGACCGTGAACATGATGAGGTTATTGGCATAGTTTCTCGCTTGCACGATCCTTGTATTATTGAGTCACCTGAAAATATTGGATCATGCAATCTAAAACAGCGTACAGGCGTAGTAATTCAGAGCACCCAGCGCATCGAAAATGTTCAAAATATTTTACCGCTTTTATTGACAAGGTCACGTGATTGCCGTATCATTAATACGATATGTGAACCTACCCGCCGAAATCAAACTGAAATACTTTCACTTGCCGAAAATAACGATTGTGTTATTGTGATCGGTGATCCCGCTTCCGCAAATTCAAAGCGCTTATATGACGTTGCTCTTTCCTTGAATGAAAACGCATACATGGTAGCAGGCAAAAATGAGATCAACCCTGCCTGGCTCAAGGACTGTGCTTCGCTGGGCATCACTGCCGGCGCCAGTACGCCCGAAAAACTAATAGATGAAATAGTTGCTTACATAAAAATTTTAACCGGAGATATAAAGAAATGAAAAAAGGTACTTTTGAGGTAAAGGTCGGCTTGGCTGAAATGCTTAAAGGCGGCGTCATTATGGATGTAACGAATGTGGATCAGGCAAAGATCGCCGAAGATGCGGGTGCATCATCGGTTATGGCACTTGAACGTATTCCAGCCGATATTCGCGCACACGGTGGAATCTCTCGAATGAGTAATCCTGAAATGATCCTCAAGATCAAAGAAGCTGTCTCTATTCCCGTAATGGCAAAATGTCGTATTGGGCATTTCGCTGAAGCTCAGATCCTTCAGGAAATCGGCGTAGACTTTATTGATGAATCTGAAGTTTTAACACCGGCCGATGAAGAAAACCATATTTGGAAACAAGATTTCAACGTTCCTTTTGTCTGTGGATGCCGTAATCTTGGCGAAGCACTTCGTCGCATTGGTGAAGGCGCTGCAATGATCCGTACAAAGGGTGAACCCGGCACCGGCGATATTGTTGAAGCGGTTCGCCACATGCGTGGAGTAACTGCCGAGATCCGCCGCATAAGCACTTTAAATAAAAGCGAATTGATGGCAGCTGCCAAGATACTTGGCGCCCCTTTTGCCCTGGTTGAATGGGTTGCACAGAACGGTAAATTACCCGTTCCTAATTTTGCTGCCGGAGGCATTGCCACTCCTGCTGATGCTTCTCTTATGATGCAACTTGGCGCAGAAGCCGTTTTTGTCGGTTCTGGTATCTTTAAATCGGATGATCCGAGACCGCGCGCCGAAGCTATTGTAAAATCTGTAACACACTATCAGGATCCTGCTGTTTTGGCTGAGGTTTCAAAAGGCTTGAAAGAAGCAATGGTCGGTATTTCCGCCGTGGCTTTAGATGAAGATGAAAAAATGGCCAAACGCGGTTGGTAAGCACCGGAGAGTAAATGTCTGAATTGAATATTGGTGTTTTGGGAATCCAGGGTGCTTATGAAAAACACGCGTTTTCCCTTACCCTTACCGGTGCAAAAGCTGTGATTATCAAATACCGGGAACAACTTGATCAAATCGACGGTTTGATTTTACCCGGCGGTGAGTCAACAACCATGTCAAAAATGATGGGCTTCCGTATCGGCTACGAAGATATTATGGCTTTTGCCCGAAAAAAACCCGTTTTTGGCACCTGTGCCGGTTTGATCTTGCTGGGAAAGGGCGTTGATGACCCCCGTGTTCATCAGCTTGAATTAATGGATGTTACCGTTGCCCGTAATGCTTACGGCTCACAAAAAGATTCGTTTGTTGACGATCTTATACTTGAATTTGACCCGGACAATCCTTTTCATGCTGTGTTTATAAGGGCACCCCAAATTGAAAACATAGGAAAAGATATCCACATTCTAGCAACATGCAACAATACCCCGGTATTAATCGAATCTGAACTTTATCTTGGAACAAGTTTTCATCCGGAATTAACACCCGATCCACGTATACATGAATATTTTATTAATAAAACCAGAGAGGTAAAAAATGGTAAAAGGCGCACATAGACATAACATTTTTCGTATTGTCCTCGCTTTGGTATTCGTATCTTTTGGTTTAGTAGCCCTTGGAAACAATCTTGGGTGGTGGAATATTGACGATCTCTTCCTTGAATGGTGGCCAATGATCCTTGTGTTGATTGGGTTGGTTACGGTCTTTTCTCCGGGTGGATCCTGGGGTGGTGGGATCTTTCTAATCTTCCTTGGGGGTTTATTCCTCTTGCATTCTCATGGTATTTATGATATTTCCGAGCTTATTTGGCCGGCAATGCTTGTGATGGTTGGTGTCATGGTATGGCCAAGAAAACACTCGCATTCAAAAAATGATAACTCGGAAGAACAGGGTTATGCTGGAACTTATCATGCAACAAATGCAGACCATGTTTTCAATATCAACACGCTTTTTAATTCTCGGCGTGAAGTTATACGTGACAATTCTTTGGCAGGCGGTCACGGAACGACTGTTTTTGGGAATTTGGATCTTGATCTACGTGGAGCAAATCCAAAAGAAAATATTTATATTGAAGTAACGGCTGTTTTTGGAAATGTAAGCTTAATGGTTCCCACTGATTGGAAAATAATCAAACATGGCGGTCCCGTATTTGGAAGAGTTGATGACAAACGAATAAATGTTCCCGAAACCGGTTTTGCAAAAACAGTTACGATCGAAATGAATGCTGTTTTCGGAAGAGTGGATTTACTCAACTAACATATTAATTTAAGTGTAAAGTTTTATCGTGAAGATCTTTCGCAATATTGTGTTATTCCTTTTTACGACTGCAGGTGTTTTTGCTGCTACTTGGTGTGTCCCGGATAGTTTAAGCACAATACAGGCGGCCATTGACACGGCACAATCCGGCGATACCGTTCTTGTGTCAAATCCATATCAAAACAAGGGCGCGGTTGAGATCATTGGCAAAAAAATAGCTTTGCTTTCCCAAAGCTATATTAAAAACCCTCTTACTTATGATATAGTTACAGGCGCGGCGCTATACGACTCAACAAATTCTCTACCGCTCCTAAAAATAAGCCATGCAGACAGTTCGATGGTCAAGGGTTTTCTCTTTGACCAAAGTGATATTGGAAATGGCGGCGGTATTTTGGTTGAAAACTCAAATTACGTTATTTTTCGCGGTGTACATTTCAACTCTAATTGCATTGTCTTAAACAATTCGGAAGTTCTCGATACAAATACGGTTCATTATGATTACTTGTCTGCCGATTCCGCAAACATCACACTAATTAATTCAATTTTAACCATTGAAAATTCTACGTGGAAAAACATTCAGTCATTGTCCTTGCTTAACATGGACCAGTCATCAGAACTGTTTGCACGAAATCTTGCCGTTTATAACAACACTTGCTCTTCCCCGGCTTATAATATTAATTCTTCATCCGCAGAGTTTAATTTCATTACATCCTACGATAACTCTTTTTCGTTTCCTGTTTGGAGTCTGAGCTCTTCATATGCACTTATTTCAAATTCTATCCTTGAGTTTGCACCGCCGGTAGATATTTCTCAATATGAAATTCGCTTTTCGGCAGTTCCGGGTAATTATCCCGGAACCGGCAATCTTTCTCTTGACCCAAAGATTAACACTACGCTCGCTTATCCGGCACTTTTAGAAACATCTCCTTGTATTTCAGCCGGCGATCCCGATACAAGTGGAATTCCACGTACTGATATTTTAGGACAATCGCGGCCAAACCCGGTTTGGGCACCCCCCGACATGGGCGCATTTGAATCGCCACGTCACATGCTTTTAAATGATGCGCATCACTTTTGGGTCAGTACTGAAGGTAACGACATCTGGGGAAACGGCAATGCGGATTATCCATTTGCCACACTTCAAGCGGCCGTCGACTATTCAAGCAGTTCAGATACGTTGCTTTTGCGGCCCGGTAATTATCGCGGCTGTATTGAGATCAACAATAAGTCTTTGACCATCTCATCTTCTTATTTATTAAATGGTGACAGTTCCTATGTTGATTCGGTTGTTTTATTTCCTGACAGCGGAACAACCGCTCCCATTATCATAGCCAATGATGTAGATTCTTTGGAAATTTCAGGACTTTGTTTTCAAGGGGGACGTGGAAGATTCTTTTACAATAATTATACTTTAGGCGGGGCGCTGTATTGTGAAAATTCAAACTGTGATCTTGAAAATATTATTTTCGAAAACAATCAGGCCGATTATAGCGGTGGTGCCCTTTATGCATCCGGGTCAATCATAAGTCTTAATCATGTCGATTTCAATAATAATCGTGCTTATTTAGGCGGTGCTTTATCTTTATCAAACTCAACAGCCATGATGTCACACGTAAATATTGAAAACAATTTTGCTTCATCGGGTGGTGGAATTTATACGGAAAACAGTACAAAACTGATCGGGTTTTATACCAATATTTCAAATAACATTGCCATTTCAGATTCTCTTGATTTCCATCTTCAAAAACCTTTATCCATTTCTCAATACGGTGGCGGCTTATATGCCGTAAATTCTGAAATTCGTTTACATAATTCTTTATTAACTCAAAATACCGCCTTAAATAAAGGTTCCGGAATTGCTCTTAGCTCTTCTGGGATATACCTGGTACAATCGACTCTTTCCAATAACAATTCAAGCACTGATTCTTCTGCGGTTATATATGTGAATAAAACAAGTAGTTCCTCACTCATATTAAATTCAATTCTTTGGAATACCGGTGAATACGAGCTTGAATTAGAAAATTCTGATATGGAAATTTCTAATTCAATTTTAGGCGGTACTCTTCCCGGAATATTGGATCGCGGCAATGAAAATGACATCGAACTCTCTGGTGTAATCGATTCCAATCCCTTGTTTGAAACAAATTATTCTCTTTCTTTGAGCTCCCCTGCAATTGATCGGGGATTGACTAGCTATGGGCTTAATGGTAAATATTTAATTAACTATGCGCCTTCTGAATTTAATGGGACTGCCCCGGATCTTGGTTATTTGGGTGCTACCCCTGATGTTCATTTTGAACTTGAGCCCATAGTAACTTCAATAATTGAATATCCGGAAACATATTCTTTGCTTCGGGCTTTTCCCAACCCATTCAACCCGATTACAACACTGGAATTTACTTTATATAAACCGGGAAATATTGAAATATGCCTTTATAATATTCGAGGGCAAATGATACAAACAATTTTTGAACGTGAACTGGCATCCGGTACTTATAGTTTCACCTTTAATGCCTCACATCTTTCAACCGGTATGTATATTTGTCAGTTGAAACAAGATGGCCTTACACTTTCAACACAAAAATTACTTTTGGTGAAATAATGTCAGCCATTGACCATTATGATACTATCGCAGCAATCTCAACACCCCCGGGTGTTGGAGGTATTGCCGTTATACGTTTATCTGGGGGAAAAGCATACGAGATCACACTAAGGGGTATCATAATAAATAATCTTGATGTTCGTTATGCTCATTTTACCCAAGTGCGAGACCCGGAAACCAAAGAGATCATTGATGATGTTGTGGTGACATATTTTAAATCACCGGCATCTTATACCGGAGACGATACGGTTGAGATCTCTTGTCATGGCGGCTATGCCGCCGCTCCTGCTATTCTGGATCTTTATTATCGACTCGGAGCTCGCCCCGCTTTACCCGGTGAATTTACCCGACGCGCATTCATGAACGGCAAGATGGATCTCCTGCAGGCTGAGGCGGTTGCTGATATTATTCATGCGGTTTCTGATAGCGGTAAAAAACTTGCGACAAGAACGCTGGAAGGTAAATTGTCCCATAAAGTACACAAAATGCGCAAAGAGCTTACAGATATTGCTTCTATTTTAGAATTAGAGCTTGATTTTTCAGAGCAAGAAATTACTACTTTTGACAAAAAGGAACTTTTTAATAAATTAAACGAAGCAAAAACTCATATTATATCGCTCTCAGAATCCTACTCGGGTGGAAAAATTCTTCGTGAGGGTGCGCTTGTGCCCATCGCAGGTCGCCCCAACGCGGGTAAATCATCTATCTTAAATGCCCTGCTTGAAGAAGAACGAGCAATTATTTCTCACATCCCCGGAACAACGCGCGATACAATTGAAGAATCTTTCATTCACGATGGTGTTGTTTTTAGGCTGGTTGATACAGCGGGATTAAGAGAGACAGAAGATCCGATAGAAAAGAGCGGTACCGAAAGGGCGAAAAAAACACTCGCTAAAGCAGACTTGATCTTATTGGTCGTTGATCTATCAAATACTTCGGATTTAATATTCGAAAAAGAGTTTTTAAACACATATTCCCATATACCCCTTATTGTTATTTATAATAAAGTAGATCTATGTTCAAATATTCCCTCTCTTAAAGCCGAAAATTATCTGAGCATTTCCGCTCTTAAGCACGATAATTTAAATGAGCTGACAAAACTAATGGCGGATTTACTTCAAAAGAATTACCGTATTAGCGGAAATACCATTGCCATTACAAAACAGCGTCACAAACACGCCCTTCAAAGCGCTTTTGCTTCTTTGGAACTTACAATGGATGCCTTAGCCAATGGTCTTTCAAATGAATTTCTTTCGCTTGATATACGCGAGGCAATATCGGCACTAGATGATATCACCGGGCATACCACATCAGAAGATGTGTTGAATAATATCTTTGATCATTTTTGTGTTGGAAAATAAACCTGAGTTAACATCACGTTTCATTTTTTAATCATTAGTTCATTGCCGTGTTCGACTTTTTAATCTTTTTACTTTAGTCTTTTGTCTTTTCTCTGCAAAGTGTACATTTCGTCAATGAAAAAAAGCTATGACATTATCGTCGTGGGCGGCGGACATGCGGGCGTTGAAGCAGCTCTTGCATCTGCTCGTCTGGGAAAAGCTACAGCACTGATAACAATAGAGAAATCCGCTATAGCACGCATGAGCTGTAATCCATCCATCGGAGGATTGGCAAAAGGGCACCTTGTCCGAGAACTGGATGTTCTTGGGGGAGAAATGGCCAAGGCCATTGATAAAACGGGTATTCAATTTAAATTACTGAATCGCTCCAAGGGTCGTGCCGTTTGGTCACCGCGTGCCCAGGCCGATAAAAGAAAATATGAAAAATACATGCAAGATATTCTTGACGAACAAGATAATCTTGATATTATTGAATCGGATGCAAAAGCTCTTCAAATACAAGAAGGCGAATTTCTGGGTGTTTATTTGCATGATAATACCTTGATCACTGCAAAAGCCTGTGTTCTTACCAATGGAACCTTTTTAAGGGGTAAGATACATATTGGTAATGTACAAATTCCAGCCGGCCGATATGGTGAATTACCGTCGATTGGGATATCCGATCAGTTGAGGGAATTGGGTTTTACAGTCGGGCGCCTTAAAACAGGCACGCCATCAAGAATAAGCAAACGATCAATAGATTTCTCCAAGCTTGAGATCCAGGAGGGAGACAAAGAACCCAGGCAATTTTCGCATTCCACTCTTAATTTTGATCCACCTAATATTCCCTGCTGGTTAGCTTATACTCACGAAAATACACATGAGATACTTAGGTCCGCTCTTGACAGATCGCCCCTTTACACCGGCAAGATCGATGGTATCGGTCCTCGTTACTGTCCAAGTATTGAAGACAAGATCGTTCGTTTTTCTGATAAAACACAACATCAGCTTTTTCTAGAACCCGAGTGGAATGGTTCGTCTCAATGGTATGTGAATGGATTCTCTTCATCTCTGCCGATCGATATTCAGATCAAGTCTCTGCGCTCTGTCCCCGGTTTGGAAAACGCCGAATTTATTAAGATCGGCTATGCAATTGAATATGACTATTTCCCGTCTTTTCAAATTAAACGGACCCTTGAAACAAAAAAAGTGTCGGGATTGTATTTTGCAGGTCAAATTAATGGTACCAGCGGCTATGAAGAAGCAGCCGTCCAGGGATTTGTTGCCGCAGTCAATGCAAGCAGAAATATTGATGGAAAATCTGATTTTATTCTTGAGAGACATGAAGCTTATATTGGCGTGCTTATAGATGACCTTTGTTCTAAAGAAACGTCCGAACCATATAGAATGTTTACTAGCCTTGCGGAATATCGTTTACTTTTACGCTGGGATAATGCTCATCTTAGGCTTCTGGATGCTTCAAAAGAAATTGGTCTTCAAGATAATGAAATGATTGATCTTTTTGAACGGGTTAAAAGAGAAACGTATGTTCTGAATAAAGCTTTTTCAAAAACACGCGTTCTGCCTGACAATCTCTTAAAGATTCCAATAGAAACAACGTTTCCCATATCGCTTCTAATACGCCAACAGAAGATCACAGAAGATCATGTGATTGATCTTCAAAAACATTATTTTCCCGATTATCTTTTGGATTCAGTAGATCAGGCTTATGTTCAAACACGTTACGAAGGTTATATTGATAGGCAATTTAAGCAAGTTAAAAAAATGAATCAGCTTGAAGCGAAAAGCATTCCCCACAATTTTAACTACTCTAAGATTATATCACTTTCCAACGAAGGAAGAGAAAAATTGTTAAAATTCAAACCTGACACAATTGGACAGGCAAGCCGAATTCGGGGGATTTCGCCGGCAGATATTCAAGTATTATTGATTTTTCTTTCAAAATGACCCCAATATCGACTTCCATAAATAACTTATGTTCAACGATTTCTTCAATCTCCATATAAAAGTATGTGATTTTTGCTTTCTATCATTAAAAGTTCTTAAATTTTTAAATGTTTAAATACAATAAGATTTCCTTGTATTTCCACAATCAATCTATTACATTGTTCACCGTGAAGGATTTGTTGTGTAGATTTAGATTAATTCTCCCTCTATACAAGGCCTGGCCAGTATTTGGCAAAACACTATCGTTTTGTTTCGCGCGTAGGCGATTCGATAGTGCAAATGAATGCTATGCGCAAAGATAAGGAATGGATATGAATATCTATGTAGGAAATCTGCCTTACGGCACCACTGATGAAGATCTTCAAAGCGCTTTCGGCGCATTTGGTGCAGTAACCAGTGTTAACATCATCAAAGACCGCGTAACAGGAAACTCAAAAGGTTTCGGATTTGTTGAAATGGACAATGATGATGAAGGACAAAAAGCTATTGACGAACTTAACGGCGCAGAAATGCAAGGACGTAACCTCAAAGTTAACCTTGCTCGTCCCCGGACAGAACGCCCACGTCAAGAACGTAAGTCCTGGTAACATTAAATAAAATATAATGTTCAAAGCTTCCGCATCCGCGGAAGCTTTTTTTTACCATATTATTTTTTAAACCATGCCAATTATCGAAATATAAATACGCGCATAGCCATTTTTTTAATTAATTTTATGCTTGGTTAGATTTGCTTTTTTTCTAATATAAATAATAGCTTCTCCGGTCTTTCCGTCCATCTTTACATTTATTGGTTTTGAACAATGGATGTGTTTAAAATATTTCCATTTCCCGGTTTTTTTCATTGCCCGTAACAACTCCCAATTTATAAAATCTAAGCCTTCGCTTTGGTAAGGAACAGAAAAATAACCGATGTTCATAGCAACAACATTATGGAAAAAGTGCGTTCCCTGTGATGGTGGAATATCAAATCCTTTAATACCCGATTCAACAATAACTTTTGATTGACTTATTTGACCAAATTGGATTGGGACGCCTAAAAATCTATCTTTACTTCCCCATCTGCCTGGACCTATCAAAATATAATTGATCTTTTCTTCTTTCATGTTTTTGTTAATCATATCAAGTTCTTGTTGAATATTAAGGGTTTCTATCGAGTTGAACATTTCTGGTGGACACCAAATAATATCATGCAGGTCAGTGATCTCGCCATTTCCCATCCCTTGTTCAGTATATAGAATTATATCTTCTTTTTTATAATTGCTGAGTTTTACTGTTGTGTTACTGCTTGTTACGGCAAGTGGGCGGATTTGTAAAAGATAAAAGGTTGGCGGTTTGTTCGCTTCACTTTTGCGATCCAGATCTACGGCAAATTCTATTTCAACCGGCATTCCAAGTGCCGCTTCTCCAATTTCCAAGAGGCGATTAATAATATTGCTTAGGGGGTAATGTCCATATTTTAAAATATTATCAAACGTTATAATTCTTGGTCCTTTTCTGTTTAAACCGGGCCACAAACGATTGTTTTGATAATCAAAAACTGATGCTAAATGTTTTAATCGTCCATGTTCTTCAGCTTTTGATAATGGTATTTTCACTAATGTTGAAGATTCCTGACCATATAGACCCATTTGATTACTGCGTAGATCCAGTGCATATAATTCTCTCTGGGCCGAAGATAACATATCTTCCATGGATAACAACCAAACCTTTGGGTGTTTTGGACAGAAACGGAACACGTTGCCGCCCTCAATCACCGTTTTACCCAAACCAACCGCAAGTGATGCCATACCATCTGTATGTAATTGATTATCTATTGGATAAAAATTATAAGATTGGGCAATTCCGCTTATGTGTGGGTAATAATAATCTTCATTTTGAGTTCCAACAACCTCCTGAATGATCACCGCCATTTTTTCTTCGTCAAGCTGGTGTCCAATATGTTCAATATATTGTTGGGTGCCCACACTATATGAAGATGCATAAATCAGTTTAATAGCGTCCAATAATTGCTTAAGGCGCATGCCGGGATCGGGATCGTTGTTTGCTAACATATATGTTCTATAAATTCCCGCAAATGGCTGGGAGTAACTATCTTCCAATAATGACGAGGAGCGAACTGCAAGGGGATAGTCAACCCGTTCAAGAAGGCGACTTAATTTATTTGTAAGATTTTCGGAAAGAAGACCGTCTAAAAATATATTGTCAATTTCTTCGTCAACCATGTTTTCGCGGATTTTGGAATCTATGCGATTATGTTCAATAAATATTTCATATTCGCTTATTCCTATTGCAGCCGTGTTAGGTAATCCAATATGTACGCCCTCAAATATTTTCTCCGCATCCATGCGGGGCAACAATGTGTTCAAAAACGCCAAACCACGGCCCTTGCCCCCCAAGGAGCCTTCTGACAGTAAAATTATCTCATTTTCATCTGGTTTTGAATATTTATGAAACCGGATGATCTCACCCCTGTTTCTTTCCTTTTGTACTTCAAGAACTTTTTTAACCAAATATTTCCGCATTGCTTCTGTATTTTCAAAATCTTTCATTTTCATTCGTCTAATATTCCGCGCCAGCTCAAGCTCTCCACGCGCCATCAGCCATGCTGAAAAATGATTTTTATCAGCATGATAAATAATGCTTTCTTCGGGGATATGTTGAAGTTTTTCTTCAAATTCAGCAAGATAGGAGGCCTTATCAAGGATATTTCCTTTTTTATCGCGAAAAATAAAGTCCCCAAAGCCAAGATTTTCCATAATGAAATTTCGCAAACTATGTAATAAGTGCTTACTGTGTTTGTGTAGGAATGCAGTGTCTGCCTTTTGGGCCTTTTCTGCATTTTCTATTTCAGATGACAATATCAATGTCGCAAGATCACTTCCTCTTTTTTGTAATGTTTGCAATAAATGGATTCCGGCTTCGCCGTCGTATTTACCGTTCCTTGGAAATCTCATGTCTGAAAATATTGCAACAATATTGTTTTTATAGGTTTCATAGATGTCCATGGCTTCTTCATAATTTTTCGCCAACAGCACCTTTGGCCGTGCTCTCATACGATGTCTCTTTTCTCGTTCGTTTAATTCCTCAACGATGAGATGCTGTGTTTGTTTTACAACTTCTTCATATAAAAGGGGTAAAAACATGGAATAAAAGTGTGGCGAGTCTTCTACCAATAAAATGACTCTCACTAAACCCACTTTTGTATCGAAAGCTACGTTCTTTTTATCTTCAATCGTCTTAATAACTGCCAGAAACAAATTAGCGTCACCTTTCCAAACAAATATTTCGTCAAAAATATATTTTGGGTTTTTGCGGTCTTCCACAACACTCATATCAGCCATCGAAGTCAGCAAGAGAACGACCGGAGTATCCTCTTGTGTTTCCCGAACTTCTTTCAGCACATCAAAGGGGCTTATTTTCCCACAATGAAGTGTTGTAATAATAAGGTCGTAATTGTTTGCTTTTATTTGCTTTAGGGCCTCTTCTCCCGTTGGAACCGAATCAATTTCCGGGGGTGAAGATAAATTCAATTCCATATACTCCCCAATGACCTGTTCACCCAAAAGAGCGTCACGCTCAAAAACAAAGGCATCATAAACCGTAGAAATAAGTAATATTTTTTTAACGCGAAACTTCATTAGTTTACGAAGGGCGGCGTCGCCATATTTATACTTGTTGTAATACTCGATTATGTTAAAGTCACTCATCGCGCCCACTCTCCCTTATAGACAAAAGTAGCCGGTCCGTCCAGCCAAATATCTTTGTAATTTTCACCGTCATATTTAAAACGAACACTGAGTTCTCCACCCCTGGCTTTGATAAAATATTTGTCATAATGAAAGCCCCTGAAATGATGAACTATTGCCGCAGCTACCGATCCTGTTCCACAAGCAAGCGTTTCATCTTCAACACCACGTTCATATGTTCTGATCGAAATATTGTTTTGGTTATCCACCTGAATAAAATTAACATTACAACCGGCCGGCGAGTACATTTTATGTTCTCTTATCGCTCTCCCGCGACCATATACGTCCATTTCCACGAGTTTATCCACATATTCCACATGGTGTATTGAGCCGGTATCTACCGTATAGCCGGCACCCATATTTTGAACATTAAAAACATTTTTCATTTTCAGCGAAACCTTGTCTTGTTTAACTATCACGGCACTGTGCTCACCATCAATTGCGTCAAAATATATATCTTTATCCTTGGCTATGTGACCGCAGTCCCGAGCAAAGGCGACCATACATCTTCCACCATTTCCACACATGGTTCCCTCGTGTCCGTCGGCATTAAAATAAAGCATGGTAAAATCTTTATCACTGGAGTTACGTAACAGCATCAGACCGTCGGCCCCTATCCCAAATCTTCGGTCACAAAGTTCCCGGATCAAATCATGGTCTTTCTCGGGAAAATTGTTTTCTGTATCTCTGATAAGTATAAAGTCATTTCCGGCACCCTGATATTTAAAAAATGAAATACGCATTAATATGATCTCCACATTGTTCTTGTGATAAAAATATAGGAATTAGACACGCAAATAACAAATACCAAAAAATGTGTGTTTCACGTGAAACAGATACAATAAAAGATTCTTCTTCGATTTTCATTTTTAAGATTGAATGAATTTTGTAATATTGACCATGTTGTCATCGTCATCAAAAAATGTTTCACGTGAAACATCCAAGGTATCTGATATTTTAGAGCTCTTCCGTGGTGATTTGGATTTTATGCGCGGGATCTCTTTGCTGGAACATCGCGATTCACTTGTATTAAGCACAAGCAATTCAACATTTATTTTGTTTTGGCTAAAAATGCTCAGGGATCAAGGATATTTTCCTCTTGTTGTTTTTGATAAGGAGCGAGATGCCGAGGCTTTTTTTTCAGACGCCCTTGGCTTCTTTGCGCCAAACACCCTGGCTTGGATCCCCTTGTTTTCTTCGGGATCTTCTTTACACGAAAACCCTGCTCTTGAAAATCACATTTCTCGCTTTCTTGATGATCATTATCATAATTCACTTGATATTGTTTTGTCTTCCCCTCAGATATTTAAACAGCGCGTACCGGATAAAATTGGGTTAAGAGAAAACATTTTACATTTTTCAGTCGGGAAAGAAATAATTTATTCTTCTCTTTCCGAACAACTTATTAAAATGGGGTATCAGCGAAGCAATGCAACAGAATTTTGCGGAGAGTTTGCATTACGTGGTGAAATTTTTGACATATATGCTTATGGAGAAACATACCCCTTTCGTATTGAATTCTTTGGGGATAAAATCGAATCTGTAAGACGCTTTAATCCAAGTGACCAAAATACCTTTGATACTTGCGAATACGCCCATGTTCGCCCGGCTTCTTTTTCTGTGTTCTCACATTCAACAATCTTGGATATTCTTCCCAAAAACACCGTTGTTGTAAAAATTTGGGATAAAGATATTAAAGAAGAAATTAGTTTTTATAATGCCGATCTTCCTTTTAAACAGGTTTCGTTTAAAACGGCCGAACCGGGTGCTGATGTACATTTTTCCATGGCCGATATAGAACCGCCAAGAAAAGCTGGTTCGCCAAAGTTCTATGAAAACATATTAAATGAACATCAGCGTATTTTAGTGTTTACGGAACACGATCTTGTTCGTCAATCGTTTAGAGAAAAACTTGGCGAACGCGCGTCTTATTATCCCCTTAACGTGCGGGTCGGTTTTCATTATAAACCGCTTGGTCTTGTGCTTCTTTCCGGACGTGAAATATTTCATAAAGAACACTATGCAAACCCCAACAAAAGATTTATTCCCGAGCGTTCAACGCGCGTGGAAACATTGGATTCTTTGGAATACGGAGAGGCTGTTGTTCATGTAGATTATGGGATTGGAATATATCGCGGTATTGAGCTTCTAGAGTTCCGGGGAATAAAACAAGAATCCATGGTGGTGGAATATAAAAATAAAGATCGTGTATTTGTGCCTATTCGCTATATGAACAAGATATTTAAATATAGCGGTGAAAAACCAGCTAAAGTTCATTTGGACCAAATAGGCAGTTCGCGTTGGGAGCAGGCAAAAGCGACAACGCGAAATTATTTGAAAAAAGCGGCCTTTGATCTATTGTCACTTTATCGGGATCGCAAAAAACTTTCAGGATTTGCCTTTCATGCCGACACCCCCGACACACTGCAATTAGAAGCAAGTTTTCCTTATGACGAAACACCTGATCAGCAACAGGCAATTCAGGATATCAGCCAAGATATGGAACAGCCAAAGATCATGGATCGACTAGTTTGTGGAGATGTGGGTTTTGGCAAAACGGAAGTAGCAATTCGCGCTGCCTTTAAGTCGGTATATTCCGGTAAACAAGTTGCCGTTTTAGTCCCGACCACCATGCTTTGTTTTCAACATTACGCAAGCTTTCATGAGCGTCTCGATGCTTTTGGTATTAACGTGAGTTATATAAATCGTTTCGTTAACCCCAAAGAACTTAAAGAACGGTTCAATGGAGTTAAAAACGGACATATTGACATTCTAATAGGGACGCATAAAATATTGTCTAACAACTTGTTATTTAATGATTTAGGGTTGTTAATTATTGACGAGGAACACCGCTTTGGGGTAAACCATAAAGAAAAAATCCAAAACATGAAGCGCCTTGTTGACGTGTTAACCCTTACCGCCACACCCATCCCAAGAACGCTACAACTTTCGCTTGTTGGCTTGAGGGACATTACCAAGATCGACACCCCACCCAAAGAAAGGCTTCCCATTTCTACAAAGATCATGTATTGGAATGATGCTGATATTAAGGCGGCCGTTCAGCGAGAATTGGAAAGAAACGGGCAAATATTTATTCTCCATAATGTGATCGAAGAACAGCCTGCGTTGCGGGAAAAAATTGAAGAGATGTTTCCGTCTTTCGGTGTTAGAACCGCTCATGGGAAAATGGTCGGTAATGAACTTGAAAATACAATGCTAGATTTTTATCATCATCGTTTTGATATCTTAATTTCTACAACCATTATTGAATCCGGGATCGACGTCCCCAACGCAAACACACTGATCGTTATGAACGCTCATAATTTTGGTCTTTCACAATTATATCAGATTCGCGGACGTGTCGGCCGCTCATACAAAAAAGCTTTCGCTTATCTTGTTGTTCCCCGGGGTAAACATATTAATCCAATCGCAATGAAACGTCTGCAAACTTTGGAATATTATACCGATCTGGGTTCCGGTTATCAAATTGCAATGCGAGATCTTGAGATCCGTGGTGCAGGTTCTCTTTTTGGTGTTGAGCAAAGCGGACATATTAATCGGCTGGGTTATGCTTACTTTAATCGCCTATTTACGGAAGAAGTGGAAACTCTTAAATCTGCAGATTCAAATGAAGAAATGAATATTGGCGGGGTTCCTGATATTCACCTTGAGCAAGCCGCTTATCTGCCGGATAACTACATTAACAATAAAGATGTTCGCATTTCCTGTTATCGCAAAATATCAGAAATTCTTTCTTCGCAAAAGAAAGACAAACACGCCCTTCAAGATCTCGAACATCTTAATTGGTCCATTAAGGACCGTTTTGGTGAGCTTCCATGGGAGACCGTAAATCTCTTTGAGGAAGCTCGTTTGTCCCTTTGGTTGAAAAATTTTCATATTGAATCATTGATAAAAAAAGATGGCTTTCTTATCTTGACATTTCAAAAGAACGTTCAGCTTACGCTGGTACAAACTTCTGCCGGAAAGCTTTTACATGTTTTTAATGAACACGATATCGCCATTGAGTTCATATCTAAAAAATATTTGTCCGCAAAGGTCGGCATGAACTTCCTTTCGGCCTTTTATGTGGGAACAATTAATTCACCGTAGAAATTGATGCCCATAAATAAACATTTTATTTTGTTCGCTTGTGTGTTAAATTTTCTTGATAAAATTGGAGTATACATGAAACGTCTTTTTCTGCTTGTGTTTTTGTTCAGCCTTTTGGTGACATCTTGTACGATAATGACCGATAAAGACATTGCCATCGTTGATGGGAAAAAAATCTCGGTTGAAGAATTGTACAAATATATCTCACCCGAAAGTTTTAACGCCCTTTCACCCGAAGAAAAAGAACTTCAGGTTGAAAATATTTGTAATGATTATCTTGCTCGTTATTATCTTGAGGATCACGGGGATCTTGATTCCGGTGATGTTATGTGGGAAATTCATGGTTGGGAGGTTCGCGAACTTGCAAATGGCGCATATCAAAATTTAATTATTGATAAATTGCTTACTGAAAAAGCTAAAAAAGAATTATATGAAAAAATGAAATATGAGCTAAATGTTAGCCATATACTTATTGGTTTCGACAATCCCAGCAAATTAAATGATCGCACGCGCGAAGAAGCCGACGCCCTTGTTGAAAAACTTTCTAAGACATTAACGGTTGAAAATTTCGACGATTATGTCCTTCAATACTCCGACGACCGGAGCAAAGAAGACAATAAGGGGAATTTTGGCTGGACCAAGCTGGGTTATTTTGTGGAAAAATTTGAAGATGCCGCTTTCGCTCTTGAGCCCGGAGCAATTTCTGATCCTGTTGAAACCGCCCTTGGGTTTCATTTTATTAAACTCAACGACCGGCGGGAAATCCCGGTTGAGCCCTATGAAAATTTACAGCTTGATATCACAGAGATTATATATAACCGCTGGCAATTAAAATTTATGAACCGGGAAGCTGCTGTTTTTGACTCTCTCACAACGGCCCGACCTCTTGTTTATAAAGATTCTATCTTGGTAGATTTTATTGATCGTTACCGGCGCTTGTCTACAAACGTATTTTATTCCAAACAATTCACATCATATGATATTCTTGATGTATTTAGCAATACGCTCACCCTGGGATATATTGGGGACACCCCCTTGAATAAAGATTGGCTTATTGAATATTTAAAGTTAATAAGTCTCCAGATGCCCCCCCGTTTTACGGATTTACCCTCTTTTGAAAGTTTCATAGGGCAGAATTACATGGGCTTCCTTCTCTGTGGAGCAGCTAAAAACATGGGGCTGGGTAAAAACAAAGATTACCTGCAAACCAGAAATGTCTATCTTGCCAAAAAAGCATCCGGTCTTTTTGACAAACTTTATGTTTTTGAACAAATTAATCCCGACAAACAAACCCTACGTGACTTCTATAATGAATTTAAAGATAAGCTATATAGCTACGAACCTCGTGTTCGCGTTCGGGAAGTATTGCTGGAAAATTCAACTTTTGCAAAAGAAATATTTAATCGCGCCAAAAACGGTGAAAAGATAGAAAACCTAGCAACAGAATATTCCATAAGAAATATCGGCAAAAAAAATAACGGCTTAATTCCACCTGTTAAAAAGAACCAATATGGCGAAATGAGCATTGCGGCATTTAATATACTTGACGGTGAAATTGGCGGTCCATATAAAATTGGTGAACATTATTCTGTTATTCAGCGCGTTGAATATATCCCCAAAACTTACCGCGATCTTAAGTCGGTCGATTATCGTTTGCTTACAGATTATAGAAATCATTATATGAACGACAAGCGTCAAGAGCAAAATGCAATGTTAAAAAACACCTACTCTGTGAGGGTAAATCCATCGTTTATAAAATAAAATACTTTATTTGCCTTTTATTGGTGTTCCTGTTGTTCTCCGGGTGTGATGTTTTATTTTTTCACAAGGATCCGCTTGTAGCCAGAGTTCAAGGGCGGCTTCTCCGCACATCCGATATAAATAAATTATTGGGAGAATCTTCTTCAAAGCAAAGTCGGGATCAATTCATAGAACATTGGGTTGATCGGCAATTATGGGATATTGAAGCAAAAAAACATGTTCGTATAAACTCAGATTTGCGAACGCAACTCGAGGAATATCAATCTTCTCTTATAATTCGAGAGTATCAAGAAAGTTTTGTTTTAAACAAAATTATGGTGCATGAAAGTGATGTCCTTAAATACTACAATGAACATCAGGGCGAATTTATTACACCGAACGCTGCAGCTTTTCTTGAAATATATACTACACCTTCCCGAGAGGTGGCAAACCAAATATTGGTAAGTCTAAAAAAAATAGAGCGCCCCACCGTGCCCGGACAAATTAAACTGGTTGATAAGGGGTGTTGCATAGAACCGATTGATAAGGCTGTTTTCTCCAAAGAGAGGAAAAGTATTATTGGCCCTATTTTTCATTCAGATCAATATTTTGTACTTTCCGTTATTGAATATTATCCCGAAAATTCTCTGTTACGCGTGGAACATGTTCGAGATGATATCATACAAAAGCTGCAAATGGCGGAGCGCTCAAGTGCCCTGCAACAAAAACAAAAAGAATTAAAGGATCATATTAATGTCAAAATTTTCAAAACTTCTGATCGCTAGTGTTTTACTTATTAGCGCTCTTTTTCTTCCCGCACAACAACTGGTTGATGGAATTGCGGCCATCGTTGGGGAAAATATTATTTTATATTCAGAAATGAACCAATATGCCTTTGAGATTGCACAACAAAGTGGCATAGACGTTTATAATGATCCACAGGCTTTTAATACCATCCAACAAGACGCACTTCGAGATTTGGTAAATTCTAAGATTATTATTCTTCAGGCAGAGGCTGACTCGATTGAGATCAATGAGCGAAATGTTGAATCGACAACAAACCAGCAAGTCCAACAATATATAGAAATGGCCGGATCCGAAGAAATGCTAGAGATGTATTTTGATACACCCCTTAAAAAAATTCGTGAAATGCTTTACGAACGGGTTAAAAGTTCAATGATCTCTCAACAGCTTCAAAGCGAGAAGTTTTCCAAGATCAAAATATCACGACCAGAAGTAATTGATTTTTACAACACCAATAAAGACTCTCTTCCCGATCTTCCCGAGCGCATAGATATTGATCATATTCTAATCAAAGAAAAGCCCTCTCCCGAATCAAAAGAAAAAACTCTTGATATGATACAGAAGATAAGAGATGAGATCATTACGGGTATCCTAACCTTTAAAGATGCCGCTTTTCAATATTCCCAGGACCCCGGTTCTGCCGAAGATGGGGGAGACTTGGGTTTTGTCCCCAAGGGTACTTTTGTAACTGAATTTGAAAAAGCAGCCTTTGCTTTACAGCCTGGTGAAATTTCAGAAGCGGTTGAAACACAATTCGGTTATCACATAATTCAAATGGTTGAAAAACGCGGTGAACTTATCCATGTTCGCCATATTTTATTTTCCATCCAAACAACCGAGTCAGATAATCAATATGTTATTAACCTGTTATCCACATTACGCGACAGTATCTTGGAACAGGGTGATTTTGAGTATTTTGCACGAAAATATAGTGAGGATCCGGATGTAAAAATGAATGGTGGATACCTTGGTGAATTTGCCATTGAAACTCTACAGATACCAGAATTTGGAGAGGTGACAAAAAACATGAAAGCCGGTGAAATTTCAGAACCCTTTATTTCCCCTTATGGCTTTCATATACTACGTTTAAACAAACATATTCCTTCTGAAAAGATCAGCTTGAAAAACCATTATCCTATCCTTGAAAATATGGCTTTAAATCAAAAACAATCGGCTTTCTGGGAAAACTGGATGGAAAGTTTATATGGAAAATACTATGTGGAAATAAAGTTTTGATTTGGGGATAATTTTAATAATTCTCTCTTGTTTTGTGTTTTTTAGCAATTGGAGGTGAGTTTATCCACATTTCTCATTTGTTTATCCACTTTATAAGACTTTCATAATTCGCTTATAATAAAGCGTATTTAAAAACTATTCACGAAATTCACAGTATTAAGAATTTTACTATGTATTTTAAAGAAAAAGATATTAAATTAATAGACGTAATTGTTTATAAATAATTGAGGTGATAAATGAAATTTACTGTTTCAAAAGAAAACTTTTTCAATGTTTTGCAAAAGGTATCTAACGTAACCCCGGTAAGATCTACTTTACCGATCCTATCTTGTATTCTTTTTACCGCAAAAGACAACACTCTTAAAATGCGTTCCACCGATCTTGAGATCACAATGGCGGCTTCATGTGATATTCAAATAGAAGAAGAAGGAGCTATTGCCATACCAAGTAAAATTATAAAAGAGATTACAAGCGAACTCCCCAACACACTTTTAAATTTTCATGTTGAAGATGAACAGATAATCATTACGACAGAATCCGGGGGCGAGTATAAGATCATGGGCCATCCTGCGATGGAATTTCCAACAGAACCCATTGTTGACGACAGTAAGATTATTACACTTCAGGCAGATAAGTTCAAACGTATTGTAGAAAAAACAGGTTTTGCCGTAAGTCGAGACGAAATGAAAGTTGCCCTGAATGGTGTTTTGTTTCAATTTAACGAAAATGAATTAAGAGCTGTTTCTACTGATGGTCACCGGTTGGTAAAATATACACTAAAAGAATTTCAAGGCGCCGAAGATATAAAAGATATTATTGTTCCACCTAAATTTCTCAACCTGTGTGTAAGCAGTATTAAAGACGTTGAGTTCGTGACACTTCGTATTGGACACAACCATATTATGCTTGAGCTATTAAACACAACGATATATTCGCGAATTATTGAAGAACGTTTTCCTGATTATGAAAGCGTGATCCCAGCGGAAAACGACAAAAAAGTACTTGTAGATATTGATCAATTATTATCAGTTGTAAAACGTGTTGGTATATTTGCAAGTAAAAACACGCGACAAATATCACTTAGTTTTTCACACAACAGCGTATTAATAAAAGCAGAAGATATAGAAACAGCTTCAACAGCCAAAGAAGAGCTTGCGCTCGAATACAAAGGTGAAGATTTTGTTATTGGATACAACTCTGATTATTTACGAGAAATGATACGCCATATTGATGGTGAAAAAGTTGATATCCATTTAAAAAACGCCTTGATGGCTGGCTTATTCTTCCCTGTAGAACAACAGGCAGATGAAGAGATACTTTTCCTCTTAATGCCCATCCGTCTTATGTAAGAACCAATAATAAACAGGTGGTTTATGAAAAAAGCGCTACTATTAATTTTTATAGTATCCCTTTTCTTTTCCTGTACGTCATTTATCTATTATCCCAATGGTATTAACGCCCCCCTACTTCAAGAAAAAGATGAGCTACAGGTTAATTTAGCAATAAAAGGACTCGGTGGTGATATTCAAGGCGCATATGCGTTTAGTAATCATTTTTCAACACAATTAAATATTAACATGCTTGATGTTTTTGGAAATGAGTTTGGTGTAGCACACAATTCAGGGCAATATTACGGAGAGGCCGCAATCGGATATTACGCGTCGATAACCCCCGGGTTTGTTTTTGAGGCATATCTTGGAACAGGCCACGGAACCACATTCTTTAGAAACACAAACACCGATGTTCTTCGTACGACCGATTATCACAAAATATATGCCCAACTTGATGCGGGCTTTAGAACAAAGAATTTTAAAATTGGTTTGGCATTTAGAGAAGCTTTTGTAAATGCATACAAAGAAAAAATCGACGGTGTTGTTACCGGAGATCAATATATGGATACTTTTTTTGAGCCGGTAATATTTATGGCACTTGGTGGAAAAAAATATAAGATTAATGCGCAGCTTGGTTTTTCTGAAGCACAATTTGACGCTATAATAGATTATGCACCCCTTATAGTTTCACTGGGGCTTGAAGCAAACTTTTCTCTCGCAAAAACCAAACCAGAATAAAACCCGAAAAAATAAATTATTAACCCCATACTTTTAATAAAGATATTTTTATATTACATAGAAATATGATAAAACAACTTACAGTCAAAAACTTTAGGATCTTTGATGAAAAAACGGTGGATTTTCAACCGGGAGTTAATGTAATTCTTGGTAAAAATGGTGTGGGAAAAACCTCACTGCTTGAGGCGATCTACTTTACATCTTTTACAAAATCCTTTAAAGCCCCACAAGATATTGATATGGTAAAACAAGATGCTGATTTTTTTCAAATCGCAAGCACCTGGGTAGAAAGTAAATATACCAATACCCAAGCAAACTATCTTAAAAATAAAGGGAAACGCTTTATTTTTGACGAAGAAACCATCACCCGCATGATCGATATCATCGGAAGCTTCCCTTTGGTCTTTCAGTCACCGGAGGATTTTCGTGTTACGGCCGGGCCAAGCTCTGAGCGGCGCAGTTATTTTGACAGATTTATTTCTCAAATATCCTCGGCCTATCTTCAAGACCTGATCACATATAGAAGATTGCTTAAAAACCGAAACGCACATTTGAAACAGCTCAGCGAAAGAAAAGACTATATCTATACGGCTCAACTACAAGTATACGATCAGCAATTGTCCCCCATTATGTACGGGATAATGAACACACGGCGCTCGTATAGTGAATTGTTTAATAAACATCTTGATGAACTTTATAGCTCAACTTTTGAAGACGGGAGCATGGGAAATATCGTTTATAAACCTTCTTTACTTGCCGAAACAGAAGCTGATTTTCAGATCGTTCACCAAGAGCAAACACAAAACAATATTGAAAAAGAGATCATTTTACGAAGAACATTATGGGGACCAAACTATGACAAATATCTTTTTCTGCGTAACGGAGAACCACTGATCCACTACGCTTCACAGGGAGAGCACAAGATATGGATGACAATGTTAAAACTTGCTGAAGGCGCCATCATTACAGGGCTTCAGGGCATAGAACCCATATATTTACTTGATGATCTTTTTGCGGAGTTGGATATTAACAATAGCAAACGAATAACGGAAAAGATCATGAAAGCAAAACAAGTTCTTATCAGCACGACCGACATGAGTGATCTTCGTCGTCATGGCATAGATGCCGAAAAAGACAATATTAATATTATTGAAATTTCTTGAGATAAAATTCCCCACAAAAACATTTATATACACAGGAGCATTCAGTATATTTAAGACTGGAAACAAATATGAATAGATCACATAAACAAAGATTAATAATTGGCTTTACTCTGGCACCCGTTTTTCTTGGGGCGGCTTGGTTTGGCAGCGGCTGGTTTCTTGCCATAGTTGCCCTTATTGCTGTGTTTTCACAGTATGAACTCCTTAAAATGGTTCAATATCCCCCACGCGTTCTGATGGTGCTAACACTGATTGTAACACCGCTTTGTTTATTGGCCATGTATTTTGAGAGATTTGACCTTGTTTATTTAATTCTGCTTTTTGCGGCTATTTTTACAAATTTTAGTTTGCTCTTTTACAAAGACTCTGAATTTTTAAAGATGTCTTTTGTTGGGCTTGGCTCTGTTACATACCCCGGGTTAAGCCTGGGTACTTTGATCCTTTTAAGGAATATCGAAATAAGCGGCCTAAGCGTATCGGTTGATATTGGTCGCAATATTGTTATTGGGGTGATCGTAGCCGTATACGCTACAGATATTGCCGCTTTTTATGTGGGTAAACTAATTGGCCGGCACCCCCTTTTCCTTTCAGTAAGCCCAAAGAAGACCATTGAGGGCGCTGTCGGCGGATTCGTTTTTTCCTGTTTGGCCATGTTAATTCTGTGGATGGTTGATTTTATACCCATTTTTCATCTTTTTGATTATATGGCCCTTGCTGTTTGCGCAGGTTTGTTTGGACAGATGGGAGATCTTGTTGAGTCAAAAATCAAAAGAGAGATTGGAGTTAAAGACTCATCCAATATATTGTTGACCCACGGTGGATTCTTAGATCGATTTGATTCACTTGCAGTTGTGGCACCTCTTTGCTGGATATATGTGTACACAAAATTTTTCGTTTAAGGTGGTTTTTTTGATAAAAAATCATAGATTACAAACTTGGTTTGGAATAATAGCAAAAACATAGATTAAAAATATTTATCGCAGGATAAAAGTAAAAATGAGGACTTTATGAAACCGGAAGCAATCAGATCCATTCTTGCAACGGATTGCGGTAGCACCACAACAAAAGCAATTCTCATCGAAAAACAAGGTGACGAATATAGACTTGTTGTTCGTGGTGAAGCACCCACAACCGTTGAAGCTCCTTTTGAAGATGTTACAAAAGGCGTTTTGAATGCGGCGAAAGAAGTTGAAGAACTTTGCGGTCGCCAAATCTTAGATAATGACAAGATTATCACACCACAAAAGGGTAACAAGGGTGTTGATATTTATATTTCAACAAGCTCTGCCGGAGGCGGTCTTCAAATGGTAGTATCCGGTATTGTAAAAGCCATGAGTGCCGAGTCTGCTGAACGTGCCGCCCTAGGTGCTGGTGCGATTGTAATGGATGTTTTGGCATCTAATGATGGCCGACTTCCTCACGAAAAGATTCAGCGTATTCGACATCTTCGTCCCGACATGATTCTTCTATCAGGCGGTACAGATTCGGGAAACATTAAGGGCGTTGTAGAAATGTCAGAGCTTTTAAAAGCCGCGAACCCCAAACCACGCCTTGGTATTAATTATAAGCTTCCTGTTATTTACGCGGGTAATCAAAAAGCGAACGACGAAATAAAAAAGAATTTATCTAAAGAAACAGACTTAAGCATTGTTGAGAATCTTCGCCCGGTACTTGAAAGAGAAAACCTAGGCCCCGCCCGTGACAAGATCCACGATCTTTTTATGGAACACGTGATGGCACAAGCTCCCGGTTATAAAAAATTGATGTCCATGACTGATGCGCCAATTATGCCAACCCCGGGTGCCGTGGGTGAGATCATGCAGGTTATCGCAAAAAAAGAAGGCATTACAGTTCTTGGAGTTGACATTGGCGGCGCAACCACAGATGTCTTTTCAGTCTTTAAAGACCTTGAAAAAGGCGATCCTATTTTTAACCGCACCGTGAGTGCTAACCTTGGAATGTCCTATTCGATATCAAATGTGCTTGCATCTGCCACGTTGCCAAACATTCTCCGATGGGTACCATTTGAAATTGATGAAATTGATCTTCGGAACAGGATCGGAAACAAAATGATCCGCCCGACAACCATTCCACAATCTCTTGAAGAATTAAAAATAGAACAAGCTATTGCCCGTGAGGCTTTACGCTTGTCTTTTATACAGCATAAAGCATTTGCCGTTGGATTGAAAGGCGTTCAAAAAGAACGTACCATTTCTGATGCATTTGATCAATCTTCTTCAGGTGAAACCCTTGTCAACATGATGGACTTGGATATTATTGTCGGCTCAGGCGGCGTGCTTTCGCATGCTCCCCGCCGTCATCAATCAGCCCGAATGATGATAGATTCTTTCCTGCCTGAAGGGATCACCCAGATCGCAGTGGATTCCATTTTCATGATGCCACAACTGGGTGTGTTGGCTATCGTTCACGAAAAAGCTGCTACGGAAGTTTTCAATAAAGACTGCCTTCTTCGTCTTGGTACCTGTGTGGCGCCCGTCGGACCGATCAAAGCAGGCAAGGAATACATGCGTATTCGTTTCACACTTCCCGATGGAAAGATGATAGATAAAGCCTATACCATTGGCGAAATGGAATTGTTTGAAGCCCCATATGAAGCGATGGAAGCAGAGATTATTCCTGCACGTGGCGTAGATGTTGGCTCTGGCCCCGGACAAATTGTGAAGACAAAAATATACGGAGGTCTAGTTGGTATTATTATTGATGCCCGTGGACGACGCCCTTTTGTTCTTCCGGTAAACCCAGTCGAGCGCGTATCCAAACTTCAGGAATGGAGTAAAACAGTCAATGAATTCGAGGATAAATAGTTGAAGCCTCCGCTTCAATATTTATTATAAAGGAGAAAATATGGCACATGCATATACACCGGGATTAAAGGTTATTCCCAAAACCGTAGTTCACAAAACAAGACGCCTTCCCCTAAAAGGAAACGTCGTCGTTGAGGTGGGTGCAAAAGTCAAGGCCGAAGATGTTGTTGCAACAACCAATCTTCCCGGGAATGTTGTCCCGGTCAATCTGGCCAATATGTTGAATATAGAAGCATCTGAGATCCCGGAGCTATTGCTTATAAAGCTTGGCGAGGCGGTTAAAAAGGGAGATATTATTGCTGAAACACCTGGCATTTTTGGTTTATTTAAATCAAAAGCAATTGCTCCCGCAACAGGAACACTGGAAGCGGTTTCAAGTATTACGGGACAAGCAATTATTCGCGAAGCCCCCATCCCCGTTTCGGTTCAAGCGTATATTACAGGAAAAGTCACCGGCATTATTGAAGATGAGGGTGTTGAAATCAGCACAGCGGCATCTTTCATTCAAGGTATTTTTGGTATTGGCGGTGAGCGACGGGGAGAGATCAAGATACTTACCAAAAATACGACCACACAGATCACTGAAGATATGCTTTCGGACGATTGCAAAGGTAAGGTCCTTGTTGGCGGTTCGTTTTTAAGCTACAAAGCGTTTATAAAAGCTCAGCATATTGGAGCTATCGGTATTGTTGTCGGCGGATTCAACTACAGCGATATTAAGAAGATCATCGGCTATGATATTGGTGTTGCCATTACGGGACAGGAAGATATTGATACAACCTTGATCATTACCGAAGGTTTTGGCGAGGTTCATATGGCTGATCAAACTTTTAATCTATTAAAAACTCACGAAGGAAAGATGGCCTCTGTGAACGGCGCCACACAGATCCGCGCCGGCGTTATTCGCCCAGAGATCATAATTCCCCTTGACGGAGATATCAAGCTCGAAAAAGAAGAAGCTGAACTTTTTGGCATGGATGCCGGAACAGAAGTTAGAGTTATTCGGGCTCCGTATTTTGGCATGCTTGGAGAGGTTACAGACCTACCCCATGAACTTCAGCGACTGGAGTCAGGCTCACTTGCCCGTGTCGCGAAAGTCAAACTTTACGAAACGAAAAAAGAAGTCCTTCTGCCACGCGCAAATCTTGAAATGATCGAGAAAAAATAGGAGTTGGCTATGAAACGCGCAGGGATCTTACTTATTGTATTTTTACTGCTCGCTGTTTTGGGCGGGTGCAGTTCCATCGATGAAAAAATTGAGAAGGGACAGTATAATATGGCAAGAACACAGATCAACAAAACAATAGCCACCGATAAGATAGAAGATCTTGATCGCATTGCACTTGAAGATAAAAAAGATATCATTCACCGAATTGAAATAGATTTCAATAAATCACGAAATAATGTTCTTGAATATATTCGCCAATACTATCCGGATGTTACCGATGAACAGATGCGCGCATGGGAAGAAAGCAAAGCGCTTGAAAAAATGACAATCAACGGTGAGGACCGCTATTTTACAAGAGCAGCACAAAACCTATTTCGTATTGACAAAGAAGCCAAAGCAAAAAAAATAAAAGTGGACGGTAAAAAAAATGACGACCTTGTAGATTTTTTAGAACAAAATCTTCCGACTGTCATTGAAGAGGTGAAAAAAAGCAGGGGAACAACCGGAAAACCACTTGACCTGAAGTTTACTTACACGCTTACCGTTGACGCAGATGCGGTCCCGGCGGGCGAAATGATCCGATGCTGGCTTCCCTTCCCACGCGAGGGGAATGTTCGCCAACAGAATGTAAAGCTTCTATCAACCAGTATAGACGAATACATACTCGCGACCAACAGCCAAATGCAACGTACTTTATATATGCAGAAACCGGCTATTGCCGGAGAACCAACGGTCTTTGAAATGGCGTTTATCACCACCACACGAGCGCAATGGTTCGATCTTGAAAACAAAGAGATTAAACCTTATAACCAAAACAGCGAAATATATAAGACATACACTAAAGAACGAAACCCACACCTCTTGTTTACGCCTGCAGTCAAAACTATGTCTGGAAAGATAGTCGGCGAAGAAAGGGACCCCTATCAGATCGTTAAAAAAATATTTAATCATATTACAGATAATTATCCATGGGCCAGTGCTCGGGAATATTCTACAATTGAAAACATCCCCGAGTATGTTATAGCCAACCACCATGGTGATTGCGGCCAGATGACATTACTGTTTATGGTTCTTGCCCGTTACAACGGGATTCCGGCGCGCTGGCAAAGCGGTTGGATGCTTCACCCGGGGAACAAGAATTTACACGACTGGTGTGAGATATATTTTGAAGGTTTGGGTTGGGTGCCGGTTGACCAATCTTTTGGACGCCAGCAGGTTAAAAACCCCGAGGTTCAAGGCTTCTTCCTGGGTGGTTTAGATGCATACAGATTGATCGTAAACGACGATTATGGAATGTCTCTTTTTCCCGCAAAACAATTTCTGCGTAGTGAAACAAATGATTTCCAGCGCGGTGAAGTTGAATGGAAAGGCGGGAACTTGTATTTTAACCAATGGGACTATCACTTAGAACTAGAATATTTAAATAAATAGAAAGGAAATAAGAATGAAAAGGACCCTATTAATTATGGCGTTAGCAACAATGATGTTCGTCGGGTGTTCGGATAAAGCCGATCTTACCCCTGCCCAGGTTGAGTTTTTTAAAGCAATGGGCGAAAAGATCTCTTACATGAAGCCTGACACCTCGGTTGTATTGGCTACCACCACAGCGTTTGAGATTAAAAATCACGATATAATGGAAAGTGTTTATCAGGGCATGCACGGAGATATCTCAATTATCGAAAGTGTTGATCCCGCTCGTATTGAATCGTTTATTATGCAAATAGTTACACTGAAAGCACAACAAGATATCTTGTTAGCAGAAGCAAAAAAAGACGGTATAACAGTTACAAAAGATTCAATTGATGCTTTTATGAAAAAAAAACTTTTTATCCCCAACGGTGGCAAAGATGCATTTCTTGAACAACTCAAATTACAGCAGGTCGACCTTGATTTTGTTCGCGAAGATACTCGCAAAAACATGCTTATCATGAAATATATTGACGAAGTTGCCCTTAAGGATATTGATGTGAATGTTTCAGATGAAGAAGTAGTTGATTATTACAACAACAATAAAGAACAATACTCACAAGAAACGGCAACGGTTCGCCATATTCTTTTCCTGACGCAAGGTAAACCAGAAGAAGAGGTAGACAGTATTAAAACATTGGCGGCTGATGTTGCCAAAAGAGCGCAAGCAGGCGAAGATTTTGTTTCACTTGTTTCTGCCTATAGTGAAGACCCCGGTTCAAACACGAGTGGTGGACTTTATGCGGATTTCCCACGTGGTCGAATGGTCCAATCTTTTGAAGACGCCAGTTTCACGCTTCCCATTGGAACGATCTCTGATTTGGTGGAAACACCCTACGGTTATCATATTATTAAGATCGAAGATCGCAAAGCAGGCAAAACACTTGAAGATGTTCGCGACGAAGTTGTTTTAGTTTTAAAAGAACAGAAAAAAGAAGCCGCTTTTCCACCGGTGCTTGACAGCCTGGTTGCAAAGTATGAATTTACTTTTCCTCTCTAGATATTGAGATAAATCATTTTAAAACACCCCGAATATTCGGGGTGTTTTTATAGTATCATTTATTAAATTGAAGTAAAGTTGAAACAAATGATAGGAGAAAGGCGATAAAATTAATATAATTGCTGGAAAACGGCTGAGAAACCATGGAGAAAGAAAAAATTATGGCCTTTATTAAACGAAACAAAAGAACTATTGTGCTTTCAATGGTGGCATTGGTGCTGTTATTTAGTATATCTCATATTTCACGACTTCGCGCAGATGCACGCGACATCTATGAAAAGCTACAAGTTTTGACCGATATTATTGGGATCGTAAATGAAAATTATGTTGAAGATGTCAACTGGGACAGCACAATGGAAGGTGCATATAGGGGATTACTTGAACAACTGGATCCCCATTCCACCTATATTCCCGCAAAGCGTCTTAAAACGGAACAAGAAAGATTCGAGGGCGAATTCCAGGGAATTGGTATTGAATATGATATTATTGACGGTTATATAACCGTTATTTCACCCATTGTCGGAACCCCCGCAGACAAAGTCGGCTTGCAATCCGGTGATAAATTTCTGAAGATCGATAATGAGTCTGCCTATAAGATAACCCGCGACCAAACCAAAAAAAGGCTTCGTGGCAAAAAGGGCACAAAAGTAATCGTTAATGTATTGCGCCCCGGAGTGGAAAAACCCTTTGATGTAACGATCACGCGGGATGACATCCCCCTTTACTCAATATCGGGATATTTTATGATAGACGATGAAACGGGTTATATTCTTCTGAACCGCTTCGCCGAAAAAACGTATAAAGAATTTACAGATGCTATGAAATCTTTGAAAAAAGAAGGAATGAAGTCTCTTATTCTTGATCTTCGTTACAACCCTGGCGGATATATGAATCAGGCCATTGATATCCTAGATGAATTTGTTGGAGCCGGCGACACCCTTGTTTATACACAGGGACGGATACGCAGTTCCAATAGCTATCATATCGCCACCAAAAGGGGAAATTATGAAGAACTCCCCATTACGATTTTGATCAATCGCGGATCTGCTTCAGCATCGGAAATTGTTGCGGGAGCACTTCAGGATCTTGATCGCGGTTTGATCGTTGGCGAAACATCTTTCGGAAAAGGTCTGGTACAAAGACAATGGCCGCTGCGAGACGGATCTGCAATCCGTGTGACAACCGCACATTATTTTACCCCATCAGGTCGATTGATCCAGCGCCCCTATGAAGACGGTGTTGATAAATATTACGAAGATCTTTATACGCTTCCCGATAGCGTATTCAACGATTCTCTTGATAAGCATTTGAATGTTCGCCCAAAACATACAACCAAAAACGACAGGATCGTTTATGGCGGCGGCGGCATTACGCCTGACATTATTGTGAAACGAAACTATGATCTGAGCAAAAGTACAATGAACATTTTTAGTCAGGACGTTCGCGTATTTTTTAAGTTTGCCCAAAAATATGGTCGCAAACATCCGGAATATAAAAATGACATCGATAATTTTCTTTATAACGTGGAATTTGACGAAAACTTTATTCCCGAATTGTATGAATTTGCCGTTAAGGATGTAAAAGAACTAAAAGAAGAAGAACTTGCCGAAGATAGAGATTATTTAGAAATGCAGATCAAATCAGAGCTAGCTAAGATATGGTGGAACAATAACGCCTATTATGAAGCGCGCCTTTTGAGTGACAATCAATTCAAAAAGGCCTTCCAGTCCATGAAAGAAGCGCAAAAGTTTATGGCAATTCATTAATAATTCATTGACTTTATAAGCGTATTTGCTTAAAATGATACGTTGTACATGTAAATTAAAACGATAATTTGGAGGTCGATTTTATGGTAAAGCTCTTTTTAGATGGTGGCGCATTCATGTGGCCAATCTTGGGTGTTTTTATTGTTGGTCTTGTCATTGTATTTGAGCGTTTATATGCGCTTATTACAATTTCAACCAAAACAAAAGCTTTCACCAAAATAATTAAAGGTACTTTGGAAGAAGATGGAATTGAAGCAGCTCTTGCAGTTTGTGAAGAATCCACTAGTCCTATTGCCATTATGTATGCAGAAGCCCTGCGTCACACAGACAAAGGCTTGGAAAGAGTTGAAAAAACTTTGGATACTATCGGTTCGCTGGAAATGACTTTTCTCGAAAAGAACCAGATATGGTTGTCCACCGTGATCGTTATTGCACCAATGCTTGGTTTTACAGGAACGGTTTCCGGTATGGTCACCGCTTTCCAGGATATTGCTGCTTCTAACGATATGTCTCCGGCCATTGTTGCCGTTGGTATTTCTCAAGCACTTTTGACCACATTGTTTGGTCTTGTTGTGGCCATGATCATTCAGGTATTCCAGAATTTCTTCCTTTTCCAAATCGACAATCTTGTCATTGATATGGAAAGAAGCTCTTTAGACCTTCTTGATACGCTTGAAACAAAAACGATCAAAAAATAAAACAGAAATGATAGGAAGATCAAATGTTAGGTAAGAAAAAACGTCCGCCTGCAGAGATCCCGAGTTCGTCAATGTCTGACATTGCGTTTCTGTTATTGGTCTTTTTCCTTTTGGTATCAAATGTTGATACCGATAAAGGCCTGGGAGTTCTTTTGCCCCCACCCGGTGACTCAGAGATCAAGTTGAACCCCAAGAACATTACTATGGTATTGGTTAATTCCACTGGAGATGTCCTATTCAACGATGAGGTTATACCGGTTGAGGAAATCACTGCGCGTGCGCGCCAGCTTGAAGCAAGCAATCCCAATATGGTTTTTTCGGTTCAAACGGACCGAAGAACCAAATATCAAGACTATATTGATGTGGTTGATCAGCTAACTGCTGCAAACGTCAAGAAATTGGCACTTATTGGTACGCAGTAGGAGGTACTATGGCGATAAAGAAAAAAACTAAATCAAAAAGTGGAATTCCAACCGCCTCAATGTCTGATATTATTTTTATGTTGCTGATCTTTTTTATGGCTGCAACATCATTGAAGACAGTGGAAGGACTTAAGGTCAAACTTCCCCGTGCACGATCAATAGCAAAATTGGATACACCGAAACAATCGGTACTTTTTGTTTTCATTGACCGTACAGGAAACATCAGCATTCAGGATAAATTGCTCAACGTCGAAGATGTATCAGAAGTGATCTATCCCTTGCGCAGAAACGACAATATGTTAACGATTTCGTTACGTTCGGATCAGGAAACACAAATGGGAGTTGTCTCAGATGTTCAAAATGAACTTCGAGATGCCAGTGCGCTGAAAGTAAACTATTCAGCAAAACCAAAATAGACAGAACAGGAGTCATATAATGCCAGCAAAACAATTTGAACGCTTTAAAGCCCGCTCCGGTTTTATGACCGAGGTAGCAATGGTGGCTGTTTTAGCATTGGTTGTGTTATTTGTCTATCTGTTTCCAAAATTTGATCGTGAATCGCAATTACAAAAAGGAACGGTTATTGAATTTATTCAGTCTGAAGAAATCCCGCAGATCGAACTTCAGCAGATGCAAGTACCGCAACAGCGCCCCTCTATTCCGGTATTGAGTGAAGACGAAGAAATATCTGAAGACTTTACTATCGATGATATGGACTTTGATGATTACGAAGCCATTGACGCACCACCACCTCCGCCAGGAGATGGCAACAGTATGACTAGCGTTCCTTTTATTCCTTTTGACGAAGCGCCCACGGCCATCGGCGGACAAGCCGCAATTGCCCGAAACACGGTTTATCCGGAAATTGCCAAAGAAGCCGGTATCGAAGGACAGGTTGTAGTGCATGCGTTTATTAATGACAAAGGTATTGTTGAAAATTGCATGATCCTTAAGGGCCTGGCGGGTACAGGATTGGATGAAGCTGCTATCAAGGCGATCAAGAAAACTAAATTCAAACCAGCAAAACAGCGAGACAGAAATGTGGGTGTCTGGATCTCAATTCCGGTTACATTCAGGCTGAACACAAAATAAATTGTATATTAAACCTGTGGTATTATGTGTAAACGTAGTAACGCAGGTTTTTTATATCCATCAAGTATTAAAACCCATAACAAGAAAGGGCGGCCATGAACAAGAAACGCAACATTCTATTTGTAACGTCAGAAAGCGTTCCCTATGCAAAATCCGGTGGATTGGCGGATGTAGCCGGCGCACTTTCTAAAACTTTAGCAGAAAACGGACATAAAGTTATGGTTGTGATGCCTTATTATGCAAGCATTTCTCAAGATTTGACCCGATCTGAAGAAGCGCCTTTTTCCATGAATGTCTGGATGGGTAATACTGAAGAGTGGTGCCTGGTTCACCCCAAAAAAATCAGTGAAAATCTTGAATATTATTTTATTGATTTCCAAAATTATTTTTTCCGTGATGGCATGTATCACAATCTTGCTATGCAAGATTATCTTGACAATCCCAAGCGCTTTGCATTTTTATCACAAGCCGCGCTGTATCTGTGCAAAACTAAGCAAGTCAATATTGATATTGTTCATGCACATGATTGGCAGGGGTCCCCGGCGCTTGCATATTTAAAAACACACCATTGGGGTGATAAATATCTAGGACATGCAGCCGCTGTGTTAACCATACACAACATTGGTTATCAGGGGAAATATCCTAAAAACGATTATTCATATCTTGGCTTTCGCGAGGAAGATTTCAACCAATATGTTTTTGAGGATTTTGGAGGAATTAACCTGCTTAAAGGCGGCATTCATTTTGCCGATATTGTTAATACGGTCAGCCCCACTTATGCGAACGAAACCCTAACACCGCAATATTCTCACGGGCTTGATAACATTCTTCGCATGAAAGGCGAACAATATATTGGCATTCTTAATGGTGTGGATTATTCTGACTGGGACCCCGAAAATGACACCCTAATTCCAAAGAAATACAATGTAAAAGACATCACAGGAAAAACCGCTTGCAAAAAAGCCCTACGTGAACACTATGGATTAGCTCAGAATGAGGCTCCCATTATCGGGATCGTTAGCCGCATGGCTGAACAAAAAGGGCTACACATGCTAGCCAATAGCATTGAAGCGATTGTAAAGAACATGAATGTTCAGTTTGCCATCCTTGGGTCGGGCGATAAGGATCTTGAAGCATATTTTGATTCATTACCCGCTAAATATCCCGGACAAATCGGTGTTCAAGTGGGATATGATAATACCCTAGCACATTTGATCGAAGCCGGTTCAGATTTCTTTATCATGCCATCCCTATATGAGCCATGTGGATTAAACCAGATCTATTCGCTCAGATATGGAACATTGCCAATTGTCCGTGCCACCGGCGGTTTGGAAGATACCGTTGAACAATACGATGAAGCCACTGGCGAGGGAACGGGATTTAAATTCTTTGATGCAACGGAAAGAGCCATCTATAATACGGTCGGATGGGCGGTTTCCACATATTATGATCGTCCACAGCATTATAAGATCATGCAAAAGCGAGCCATGCAGAGATCATTTTCATGGGAAGAAAGCGCAAAACGCTATGAGACAGCGTATGAGCACGCAATTGCAATCAAGAAAGAAAGGGATAAAGGATAACGATCAATTTAAAATAAAACACAAGGGCTCGATATTTCGAGCCTTTTTTATATGTGATAATTTTACAAAAATATGAGAGGAAAGTGCAGGAAGATTTAAAAATATTAATTGCGGATTAAATTGAATATTTGAATTTTCGTCTCACGTCTCACGTCTCACGTTTTTATTATAATCTTTAATAAGTAACAAGTATGTAACAGTTCCCAAGCTATATAAGATTGCCGTAATGATAAATATCTTGTAATACGGTAATTCGAGTCCACGCAATAATTGGAAGATCTTTGCGCTGACAAACCAGGATGCATTCCACAAGCCGGTTTCTATGGCAGAAATGAGCTCTCGGTTTTTTTCTCCCACATATTTCATTACCAGCTCCGAGGTGATCGGAGATGCCATATTCATCAGGGGTTGACGAATAATGAAAGCTCCTGCCGCAAACCAAACGGCAAAGCCCATGTTTGAATATAGCTCTGTTGAGGCAAGAAAAACCAGAAATAATATTGCAGAAAATTGCGTAACCGCAATGGAAAGTCCATAGCCAAGTTTTCTTCGAAGTATAGGGGTTAACATTCCACCAAAAAACACAATACCGGCCGCAATGGATCCCATTAAAGCGTAAATATCGGAGTTCATTTTAAACACAGAATTAAAATAAAGGTTCATAAACGGGATGGTTAATCCGGCACCGACAGATATTAGAAACATAGGCAGAAGACCCCGGAAGATTTTTTTCCAATTATAGCTTTTTAAATGTTGAAAAACATTATTGTGGTTAGATGGAACGGGATCTTTCTCTTTAATAACGGAAAAAGGAATAAGACTTAAAACGCTAAAAAGCGTAATGCCTATTAATATCTCAAATTCCCCCAGTCCCGGCAATCCGATTTTAGGGGCTATAGAAAAAGCGCCCTTGATAAGAAAACCCGAAACAATAGTAGCAAGACTCCATACGGCAAAGTTCAGGGCAATACTTTCACTGAGGGTTTCTTCGTTCCCGTTGCGTAGAATAAATGGTAAGGCGGTTACATGTTCTAACATAAACCCCATACTTGCAAAAAAGAACAGAACTTTAATTAACCAGTCAATATGTGCATTAGCCGCAAACAACAAAGCCATACTAGCTATGGGGGCCAATATAGCCCCAGTTATAAAAAAGGGCTTTAGGCGCTTTCCTTTTATGATCAATCCAAAAGGAATGCTAAATAAAAGAATACTGATAAAACGAAAGGAAATAAAATTAGCAATATCAGAATCAAGATAACCGAGCTTACGAAGATAAATATTTATGATAAGATTAGCGGAAGCATTTAGAAGCTGCAACAAAAAAGCCCCCGTGATCAGGAGTTTAATTGAGCGGGGAACCGATAAATAGCGCCCGAATAATTGTCGAATTTCACCCATGCAATTAAAATAAGAATGATTTTTTAAAGACGCAAGAGAATGCGTTTATATAAAACAAAAAGAGATATATTATTCCAAATTTTTCAAGATTCTCTCATTTTTTTAATGAAATATATCACTTATATTACAAGGTCAAAAAGGAGAAAAGTATGAAAAGTAATTTAAAAGGACGTTCGTTTTTGGGTCTGTTGGATTTCAGTCCTGACGAGATCAATGACCTGATCGACCTATCGGCTCAAGTAAAACAAGAAAAGAAGAACGGGATCTTTCCCCGACGACTGGAAAATAAAAATATAGCTTTATTGTTCGAAAAGAACTCAACCCGTACTCGTTGCGCTTTCACTGTTGCGGCTATTGACGAAGGGGCACACCCCGAATTTTTAGGTAAAAATGACATTCAGTTCGGGAAAAAAGAAAGTGTAGCAGATACGGCTCGCATTTTAGGGCGAATGTTTGATGGTATTCAATATCGCGGCTTTAAACATGAAACCGTAGAAGGTCTTGCAAAATATGCCGGTGTTCCCGTTTGGAATGGTTTGACCGACGCTTTTCATCCCACTCAAATACTGGCTGACTTTTTAACTATTAAAGAGCAAAAAGGTTACCTAAAAGGCATTGTTCTTTCATTTGTTGGCGACGGGCGCAACAATATGGCAAATTCGCTGATTGTAGGTGCGGCAAAAATGGGCATGGATTTTCGTATCGTTACCCCCAAGAGTCTTTTTCCCAAAGCAGAACTTGTTGAAACCGCCAAAACGATCGCAAAAGAAACCGGTGGCCGCATTATGATTACAAACGATATTACCGAAGGCGTTAAAAATGCCGATGTGATTTATACCGATGTTTGGGTTTCAATGGGTGAAGAAGATCAATTTGAAAAACGCATAAAACTTCTTTTACCGTATCAGGTAAATGCTGATATGATGGCCAAAACAGGCAAATTGGACACTCTCTTTTTGCATTGTTTGCCGGCATTTCACGATCTCAATACGACGGTTGGTACTGAGATTTATGAAAAATTTGGAATTGATGCAATGGAAGTCAGTGATGAAGTATTTGAATCCGAGAACAGCAAGGTATGGGACGAAGCCGAAAACCGTATGCATACGATCAAAGCGGTGATGATCGCTACGCTTCAAGACTAAAGATTAAAGTATAAAGAATAAAGTAAAACCGCAGCATGCTGCGGCTCTTTCATTTTATTACAATTAAAAATTCAATTAAAGCGTTAGTATCTTGATTTCTTTATTCAATACTTTCAATTCAAGTGGCGTGACGCCAAAGATCTCTCCCTCGGGGTTGCATATTTTAACGGGGTCAGACCAAACCTTAAAATGCTTTCCGGGATAGACCTTGAATTGAGGTACCGAAAGATGTTTACCCTCAAAAACCTTAGGAAATACCTTTAGCAGATCTTTTTTGGGCATATCCTCAAGAACCAAGCATTCTATTATGCCATCATCCATAATGGAATTGGGGGATATTTTCATATTCCCGCCTAAAATAACAGTATTTGAAAAATTAGTTAAAACACTGTCGTATTCATATACGATACCATCAACCTCGAGTTTTGTCCTTTGAGGTTTGAATTTAAGAATCTCGACAACAGCACCAACGGTATAGGCTGTTTTACCGATAAACTTTTTCATTTTATTTCCGAGATATGATACATCTGCAACAAGCCCAAAACCAATTGCGTTAATGGAGTAATATTTATCGCCTTCTGTTGTAAACTCCATAATATCCACTTCGCGAATTTTTCCATTAGTTACGGCTTTAATTCCATCACCCCAATTTTTTAGATTCAAATCGAACGAAAAAGAATTTCCCGTACCAACGGGGATCACACCCATTAGGGGGTGTTCTTTTGATGATGTGTTTTGCATAATACCGTTCAGGACCTCATAGACGGTCCCGTCACCACCGGCGGCAAGAATGAGATCGCAGGCGTTAGCATCAATATGCTTTGCAATTTCGCTGGCGTGGAAGCGATACAGTGTGCGATAGGGTGTAACGGTATGCCCTCCGCCACGAAGTGCCTTTAGAATGAGCGGATAGAGCTTGTCGCCCCTACCACCTCCCGAGTTGGGATTGTATATCAGTTGAATGTTCATGTTCTCTCCTGTTGTGTGCCGGATAAGTTAATAATTCAAGAGACAAGAAACAAGAAGCAAGAAACAAGATTAAAGCAAAAAGATAAAAGTATAGAAAAAGAAGCCATACTGTTGTTTGGGCAAGGGAAAAAAATAAATCTCATACAATGCAAAAATGATTAAAATTACCGGATAGAAAATGAGAAGTCCCATATGGGACTTCTCAAGAGGGGGACGAAAACTTTATATTGAACCCTGCCGTATATTTGGCAAGGACAAGAATCTTAATTGCAGGAAAATATTAAACGAAATTAAAGCCAATGTCAAACAAAAAAGATACTTATGTCGGATGAATAATTTAAGCAGAAGGAAAAAAGAGGGATAAGCAACACGGGCTTTTAAATCCTTTGTATGAACAAAATAATTAAAGTTATGATCAATACTTTTGAGAAAGAATACGTAGTACATAAATTCGCCCCCCCGACGATATGTTACGTAAAGCAAACCCTTAAATTGTGAGCTTGCTCTACGAAGCCCCGATACTTCGGGATCGGGATGAAGGATCTATTCATGATATGGCGTTCTGTAACATAAATAGATCTTTCGACTACGCCCCGATTTTGATCGGAACTTCGCTCAAGATGACAGGCTTTCTTGCATTGAATTTTACTCTCGGATATTCTATTATCCATTGTTTTGAACACCCTTTTTCCCTAAATTCAACGATATATTAGAACCCTTCGACCAACGGGAGACAGAATGAAGGAACTTTCAAAGACTTATGATCCAAAACATGTAGAAGATGCCTGGTTTACTCACTGGGAAAAACAGGGGTATTTTCACTCTGAGCCGAATTCAAAGAAGGCTCCTTTTTGTGTAATGATCCCGCCGCCCAATGTGACGGGCATGCTGACAATGGGTCATGTATTAAATAACACACTTCAAGATATTTTAGTCCGGAAAGCTCGCATGGAAGGTTTTGAAACCATGTGGCTGCCCGGAACGGATCATGCCGGTATTGCCACACAAGCTCGCGTAGAAAAACATATTCGCGAAAGCGAAGATAAGACGCGTCATGATTTTGGTCGCGAAGCATTTGTCAATCGCATTTGGGACTGGAAAGATCAATACGGCGGTATGATCATTCGTCAATTGCGAAAATTGGGTGTTTCTTGCGACTGGGAACGCGAACGCTTTACACTTGATGATGGTTTATCTAAAGCCGTCCGCGAAGTCTTTGTCAGTCTTTATGAAAAAGATCTTATCTATAAAGGGAAACGCATTATTAACTGGTGTCCGGTTTCCCATACTGCACTTTCGGATGAGGAAGTAATTCACCAGGAAAAGAACGGTAATCTTTGGTACTTCAAATATCCTGTAAAAGGTGAAAAAGATCGCTATCTTGTTATTGCAACTACCCGCCCCGAAACCATGCTGGGCGATACCGCAGTGGCCGTTAATCCCAAAGATGAACGATACGCTGATCTTGTTGGGAAAACGATCTTTCTTCCTCTTGCGGATCGTGAGATCCCAATTGTTGAAGATTCTTATGTTGATATGGAATTTGGAACAGGTGCTGTCAAAATCACCCCTGCTCACGACCCGAACGATTATGAAATTGGTTTACGTCACAAGTTGGAATTTTTAAATATCATGAATGAAGATGCCAGCATGAACGATAGCGTCCCTGAAAAATACAAGGGTATGGATCGTTATGTTTGTCGCAAGGCTATCGTCAAAGATCTTGATGAGCTAGGCTTGCTTGATAAGATCGAAGAGCATGTTCATAAAGTCGGTTACAGTGAACGCGCGCACGTTCCAATCGAACCAAGATTATCCGAGCAATGGTTTGTTAAAATGGAGCCACTTGCAAAACCGGCACTGGAAGCCGTAAACAGCGGAAGGATAAAATTTAATCCCGATCGTTGGGTTAAGACATATAATCACTGGCTGGAAAATATTCGGGACTGGTGTATTTCCCGTCAACTTTGGTGGGGTCACCGCATCCCGGTTTTTACTTGTACTGATTGCGGTTGGGAATCTGCAGAACGTAAAGATCCCACAGTTTGTCCGGTTTGCGGAAGCAAGAATATTACACAAGATAACGATGTTCTTGATACATGGTTCTCTTCGTGGTTATGGCCTTTTTCAACCCTAGGTTGGCCTGAGAAAAATGAAGATCTTAAATATTACTATCCAACCAATGATCTTGTTACAGCCCCCGATATTATTTTCTTCTGGGTGGCGCGCATGATCATGGCCGGAATTGAATTTATGGATGATATCCCCTTTAAGAATGTTTATTTTACGGGACTGATCCGCGATATGCAGGGTCGCAAAATGAGTAAATCATTGGGCAATTCTCCCGACCCGCTTGAAGTTATTGAACAGTACGGTGCCGATGCATTGCGTTACGGCATGATGCTGATCGCCCCCAAAGGTCATGATATTTTATTTGACACATCTCAGATCGAATTGGGCCGTAATTTCATGAATAAGCTTTGGAATGCATCGCGTTTTGTTCTCATGAATGTCGATGAGAGTACGCCAATGGTCATGCTTCCAGAAGAAAAAGACCTTGAAACACCCGATAGATGGATACTTTCACAACTAAAGGGAACCATCGAATCTGTTAACAAGCATATGGCGGAATATCGTTTTAACGATGCCGCAAAAGACATCTATGATTTTACATGGAATAATTTTTGCGATTGGTATATTGAACTTATCAAGTCGCGTCTATATGGCAATGACGAAAACAAAAAAGCTACCGCATTAAAAACCGCAACTTATGTCTTGCGAGATATCGTTAAACTGCTTCATCCTTTTGCGCCTTTTATTACAGAAGAAATATGGCAGTCTGTCAAGACAGATAAAGAACCTGATATCATGATCGCAGATTGGCCTAAAACAGATGCTTTGCCGGCTTCAAAAAAAGCAGTAAAAGAAATGAGCTTGGTAATGGATGTGATCACTGCGATCAGAACCATTCGTTCAGAGATGACTGTACCACCCTCAAAGAAAGCCGATGTTTTAATTGGCGGTGGAACACCCAAATCTTGCGATATTCTAAAAGCCCAACATGCGTACATCGAAACATTGGGAAAAGTCAGTCAATTGACCTTGGAAGAAAAAGTAGAACAGCCGGATCTTTCTTCATCGGCCGTTGTGGGCGATCTTGAGATCTATGTGTCACTCGCAGGACTTATTGATGTGGACAAAGAAAAAGAACGACTGGAAAAAGATATTGCAAGTTTTGAGGGTCGCATTAAAGCCGTGAACGGAAAACTGAACAATCCGAATTTCGTTTCCCGTGCGCCGGAACAGGTCGTTGAACATGAACGCAAAAAAATTGCGGGTTATGAAGAAACACTGGTTCTTTTAAAAGAAAATTATAAAAAACTGATTGGATAAGATCGGGAGGATAAATGACGAATACCAAACGAGAGATCATCATGAAAGGCTTTGACCCTATCGCCTTGCTTGGCGTGCGGGACGAGAATCTCAAACTGCTGCGGCAGCATTTTAATGCGACGATTGCCGCACGGGGAGAACGCCTTATCATTGACGGTCAGTTTGAAGTCGTTGAACAGATCCATCATGTTTTAAATGAACTCATCCACCTTATTCCCAAGCGCAAGCAATTGGATGCCACTGATATCAATACTGTGATCAATATGGAAACCGATAATCATGAAAAGGTTTATTCGGGACCGGATGAATCAATCATACTTTTTACTCATAAAGGTATAATCAAACCACGGACACCCGGACAAGAGACGTACTTTCGTGCCAGCATGGAAAACGATATTACCTTCGCCATCGGCCCGGCCGGCACGGGTAAAACCTATCAGGCTGTTGCCGTTGCGGTTGCCGCTTTAAAAAATCATGAAATATCACGGATTGTTTTAACGCGTCCGGCTGTTGAGGCCGGCGAGCGCCTTGGCTTTCTCCCGGGTGATATGAAAGAGAAAATCGATCCTTATTTAGCACCACTTTATGATGCCATGAGATCAATGATCGCTCCGGAAAAATTTAAATCATATATTGAACAGCATATCATTGAGATCGTACCCCTTGCCTTTATGCGCGGACGAACTCTGGATAACGCCTATCTTATTCTTGATGAAGCGCAAAACACCACCGACCTGCAAATGAAAATGTTCCTAACCCGTATTGGTGTAAACTCAAAAGCTTTTATTAACGGTGATATAACACAAATCGACCTACCCCAACACCAACGCTCCGGTCTTTGCACCGCGATTGAAATTTTGAAGGATATCGAAGGCATCGCTATTTGTAAATTGACAACCATTGATGTGGTGAGACATCCTCTGGTGAAGAAAATCATTGAGGCGTATGACGGGGGAAACGAAAAATAACGGTGATGTAAAGACGCGATTAATCGCGTCTTTACATATCGTATTTCCTTTGATTATATATAAAAAATATATATAATTCAGTCTTGAAAAAATGTAAACCAAATCAAAAGGAAACATCATGTTAGATAGAGCAAAAGTTCAAGAAATTTTAGATAAAGTACGTCCTTCATTGCAGATGGATGGCGGTGACTGTGAATTGGTCAATGTCCGTGAAGATAATGTCGTTGAAGTTAGATTGACAGGCGCTTGCAATGGTTGCCCAATGTCAACCATGACATTAAAAGCCGGCATTGAACGCGTACTCAAAAACGAAATTCCCGAAATTGTGGAAGTCGTTTCTGTTCAATAATGTCTGATTTTTATAATCGTTTCGATACCGAAACTCTCGGGGCACGGCACGATGATCATTATCGTACCGTGTTCCAAGTAGATCGCGACCGTGTACTCTATAGCGGCGCCTTTCGTCGTTTGCAGAACAAAACCCAGGTCTTTAAATCCGGAGCACACGATTTCTACCGCACACGATTGACCCACTCATTAGAGGTCGCTCAGATCGGCCGCTCCATTGTTAACTTTCTTAATAAAACAGTTTTCAATAAAGCCGCGATCGATGTGGATCTGGTTGAGGGCATTTGTTTGGCACACGATCTTGGGAATCCGCCTTACGGGCACCTGGGAGAGGCAATGCTAAATGATCTTATGAAGAAGGCGGGTGGTTTTGAGGGTAATGCTCAAACCTTACAGATCATCACCGAACAATTGCATGAAGATCCCGAAGGCGACGAGGGCATGAAGCCAAGTCGAGCATTTATTGATGGTATTCTTAAATACAAAGTCCTGTGGTCCGATAGAAAAAAAGAAAGCAAATTCCTCTACGATAACCAATCCAAATATTTGGATTTTGTCAGCGATGGAAGCAATCATTATTCCGAACGAAGTCTGGAATGCCAGATCATGAATTGGGCCGACGATGTGGCTTATTCTTTGCATGATCTTTCGGACGGTTATCTTGCCGGGTTTGTGACACGCAAAGAGATAGAAAAATGGGCAGATGGTCACGAACTAAGTAAAGAAGAAGCGCACTACTTGGAAACAGTCATCAAAAAACTGGATCATCGTGAAGATTTCGACCGATATCTGGCCTCACGTACCGGACGATTTATTGAAGGCGCAAAGATCGTTGAGCGCCAGCATTCTCTGGCTGCTAAAAGCAATCGTTATAAATATGCTATTGAGACAGAATCCGAGGTTGAAATAGAGAACAATCTATATAAGCGCCTGGCTGTTGATATTATTTTTCGATCACCTCAGTTGGAGCAATTGGAATTCAAGGGGCGTTATATTTTAAAGCGTCTTTTTGAAACTTTTCTCCAGGGTGGTCCTGGAAACTTTGATCTGAACGAAAAGATCCTTCCGAATGTTTTGAGAGAAAAGCTAAAACATATTGATAAGAATGATTATGTGGCTGTTGCCCGTATGGTGTGTGATCACTTTTCCGAGCAAACGGATATATCGCTACCCAAAATCTATAAGCGTCTGTTCGACCCCGATTATGGCAGTTTTTATGATATAGTATAGGACCTCACACAGAGGCACAAAATATCATAAGACAAAAAGAATATAATACCTCTCACAAAGGCACGAAATATCACAAAGCCACCAAGAAGAAATTCTAAGGTTTGGCACTAAGGGTAGTAAGACACAAAGAATACAATATTAACCCTGAGCGAAGACGAAGGGTTGATTAATAATAGCCCGGGATGAAATCCCGGGTTAATAGTATTCAATATAAAAACAACCCCGAATGGAGTTAAGGGGGTGAACGGAAATTTAATTGTTTTGACCCCAGCGGGGTCAAAATATTAATAGCCCACGACGACGTCGTGGGTATAGGAATTATCAAATGAATACAACCACAGCGTGGTTGAACATAACAATTATATTGAACTACGCTGTAGTTCATTTTTCCAAGAATGTATTTCTACGATATTGGACCCCTAACGGAGTCAAGATGTTCAACCCTTCCATCAGACTTCGCTCTCTGAGCTTCGCCCGACAAGTCCGTCAGGGTTGTAGTTGTTAGGGGATTTATGTCCCCGGGGTTTCACCCCGGGTTATTGTTGTTTTACCCCTCCATACGTCGGGGTAAGGTAATAATATTTCAACGGTTCCTTAATTACTATTTTTTCTCTCCCCGGTGTATTATATCTCCCTGTGTAACAATATTCTTATCTTCATTGTGGCTCTGTGGCACTTGGCGCCTCCGTGTGAGGTCTTTTCCCTGAATTAATTTCTTGACATTGCCCCTATATTAAGGGAAATTTCATACTATGAAAAATATTAAATGGTACTACCCGGTATCTCTCGCTGAGGCGGCGTCCCTGCTAGAGAAAAAAAGTAATGTCCCCCATGGTGGCGGAACCAATCTAAGCGGTCGCGATCTTTCCGGCGTTGAGGGAATTATTTGCCTCAAGAAGCTTGGTTTGGATTATGTGAAAAAAGACAAAGACATTATTGAAATTGGTGCGATGACAAGTTATGCAGAGCTTGTTAAGAAGCTAGGATCAATTTCTCCCGACAATATTCTTGTCAAATCTTTAAAAAATGCCGCCAATACACCCTGTAGGAACAGGATCACTATTGGTGGATCTATTGCCTTTGTACCCACATGGTCCGATCTGATCGGTGCCCTGTTGGTGCTTGATGCCACCCTTGTGCTTATCGGTAAAAAAAGCGGAGAATTTAAAGTCGCAGATTACCTGGAGCAAAAAGAATTGCAAGATCAAACACTTATTTGTGCTATGCGTGTTAAAAATACAGTCCATAGATCAGTTCATTATCGTGATGTAAAAACCGTCAATGATATGCCCTTATTTACAGTAACGACCTTATTAGAGCTTGATGGCGCATGCATCAAAGCAGCAAAAGTTTATATTGTCGGAACTACTGAGCGCATCACAAAATTATCTGAAGTAGAAGCATATATTCAGGGAAAAAGCAAAGAAAAGATAGATGAAATAGCGGTGCAGGATCTTGTAAATGTTGCTTTTGTCGGCAGTAGAATTACAGACCCTGAATATATGAGCTATAAAGCAAAAATCGAAACAGGACGTGCGATCTTTAAAGCGCTGGAGAATGACCAATGGAAGTAATATTAAATGTAAACGGGAAACCGATCAAAGTTGAGTTTACTCCCGAAGAGCATCTTCTCTATACGCTCCGGCAAAACGGTTTTACGGAAGTAAAAAGCGGATGCAAAGAAGGCGAATGTGGCGCTTGTCTGGTCTTGCTGAACGGGAAACCGGTCAATTCATGTTTGATGTTCACCGCATCGGTAACAGAAGAAGATAAGCTCCTAACAGTAAAAGGTATTGGCGATCTTCATGAACCCCATGTTATTCAAGAGGCGTTTGTGGATTCGGGCGCAGTTCAGTGTGGCTTTTGCACACCTGGTATTGTTCTTGCATCTTATGCCCTTTTGCAAGAAAATTCCACACCCACCGAAGAAGAAGTTAAAAAAGCCATGGATGGAAATCTTTGCCGCTGTACCGGTTACGTTAAAATAATCGAGGCGGTTCAACTGGCGGCCAAACGACTCCAAAAAAAGTAGACTATTATGAATAAATATACAACAGTCGGTAAATCGGAAAAAAAGGTTGATGCTCTTTCACTTGCAACCGGAAGCTCTATGTTCGTTGATGATTTTGCATTGAAAGATGGTCTATACTGCAAACTGGTTTATTCCCCACATGCCTATGCGGAAATTTTGGATATTGATGATTCAAAAGTTTTGGCCGTAGATGGCGTGGTTGATGTGCTACACTACAAGAATGTGAAGCAGATATTACATACATCGGCCGGACAAGGATTTCCGGAGCCTTCTCCCTATGATTGTTTGATCTTTGATCATATCATGCGTTTTGTCGGCGATCGTGTTGCCATGGTCGTTGCTGAAAATCGCAAGATCGCTCACAAGGCCGCAAAATTATTGGATGTAAAATATAATATTTTGGAACCCCTTTTTGACCCTGAAAAAGCTATGGATCTGGAATCTCCAAAATTGCACGATAGTTCACACGCCTATCCTATCGGTGCAAAATATGTACCTGAAAAGAACTTGGCTGCTGAGGTTGAGATTGGTTTTGGTGATATGAAAAAAGGTGAAAAAGAAGCCGATTTTGTTATCGATGAAACTTATAATGCTCACTATGGACAGCATTGTGCGATTGAACCTCATTCTGTAAAAACGATGTATGATGAAATGGGTCGACTGGTTATTATTTCTTCGACTCAGGTGCCTTTTCATGTACGCCGCATTGTTGCACAGGCTTGCGATTATCCGCTGGCCAAAATTCGCGTGATCAAACCTCGTATTGGTGGCGGCTTTGGTTCAAAGCAGGAAGTTTTTCTTGAACCACTGGCAGCTTTAGTGACTATTAGACATAAACGACCGGCTCGTTTGGTTATTTCTCGTGCCGAAGTTTTTCAATGCAGTCGTACGCGTCACCCCATTCGCGTTCGCCTAAGAACCGGCGTAAAAAATAACGGTGAGATCACATTTCTTGAAATGGATTCACTCTTGAATTCCGGTGCTTACGGTTCGCATGCTTTGACGGTTTTGTCCAATTGCGGATCGAAGGTTTTGCCGTTGTTTAACAAGATAGAGAACATGCATTTCTTGGGTCGCTCTGTTTATACCAACCTCCCCGTTGGGGGCGCATACCGAGGTTATGGCGCAACTCAGGGTTACTTTGGCTTAAACCAACATTTGGATATTCTCACCCGGAAACTAAATCTCGACCTGCCTGCATATATTAAAAAATATCACATTCAAGTGGGCGAAACCTCGGGCGTTTTTGAAGCCCTTGGCGAGGGAAAAGATGGTGTACCGCAAATTATCAATTCATGTAAGCTTGATGAATGTATCGATATTTGCATCAGAGAAATTGACTGGCATAGCAAACGCGATAAAAAGATTACCAAAGGCGATAAAGTTCGAGGCGTTGGTTTAGCTGTTTCCATGCAGGGTTCGGCCATACCACTTATTGATATGGCAGCCGCTTATATGAAAATGAATGAAGACGGTTCTTTTAATCTGAATATCGGTGCTACTGATATTGGAACCGGTTCGGATACGGTTTTATCTCAAATTGCTGCAGAAGCATTAAGTGTACCCCTGGCAAAGATTATTCCATTTTCATCTGATACCGATCGCACACCTTTTGATGTAGGTGCTTATGCTTCATCAACCACTTATCTATCCGGACGCGCAGTCAAAAAATGTGCGTTAAAAATAAAAGACCAAATATTAAAAGTCGCGGCTGAAATGATGGGCTCGGATCTTGAGGATCTTTATGTAGAAGCCTCAGAGGTCTTCGACAAGAAACAAAAAAAATCAACAAGCTATGGCGATATTTGTTGCTATGCTTTATATACTCACAAGCAATTCCAAATTCAGGCTGAAGCTTCGGAAATTGTTGAGCAATCACCACCGCCCTTTATGGCTCAGGCCGCTGAGGTCGAAGTGGATACAAAAACCGGTGCTGTGAAAGTGTTGGAATTTATATCTGCCGTTGATTGCGGGCAGGCAATAAATCCTCAATTGGCGGAAGGGCAGGTTGAGGGAGCAACAGTTAACGGGATTTCCTATGCTATGACAGAAGAGTATGTATTTTCCGATAAAGGAAATTTATTAAACAAAGGTTTTAGGTCATATAAAATATCCACGGCCGCCGACATTCCAAAGATGAAGACATTTGTGGTTGAATCGCACGAAAGTTCGGGTCCTTTTGGTGCAAAGTCTGTTTCAGAGATTGGGATCAACGGGCCTATGCCGGCGATCGCAAATGCCATATATGATGCTATTGGTGTTCGTATGTACGAAGCACCCTTTACTCCAGAAAAAGTATACAGAGCCATGCAGGTACAAAAAATAGAATGATAATAAAAAACAGTGAAATCGCATTGCCAAACCGCAATGAACTAATTTCCCTTGATATAGAAATAAATCAGGGGAAACTTGTCTATATAGGTGAAAATTTAAATGGTCCTGATATTTTTGATGCAACAGGACTTCAAATTTTCCCCGGAGCTATAGACCCACATGTTCATTTTGATGAGCCCGGTTTTACCGATAGAGAAGATTTTTACCATGGGTCAGCATGTGCGGCATCGGGTGGCGTAACGACGATCATAGATATGCCCTGTACTTCGATCCCACCGGTGACCAATTTAGAAAACCTGAAACATAAATTGGACATTGTCTCTAAACACGCTGTGGTAGATTTTGGATTTTTTGGCGGTGTGTCCCGACAAGTCATGGAAAAAGATCATCGCAAAAATATGGCGGAGTTAGCCGAATTCGTGATGGGCTTCAAAACCTATTTTATTTCGGGCATGGATAGTTTTGGCGCATTGGATTTAGGACAGTTCCATAAGGTTTTAGTAAAAGCAAAAACATTGAATCGTCCCGTTTTATTGCATGCGGAAGATCCGGGGATCGTGAAGGAGTTAACGAGAGTTGAAAAAGCCAAGGGTAATAGCTGGGCTAATTTTTATCGCTCCCGTCCCGAATCTGCAGAAATTTTTGCCGTGGTGAAAGCTATTGCTATTGCAAGAGCAACAGGAGCACAGCTTCATATCGTCCATGTCGGAACCGGTGATGCTGCCCTATTGTTGAAAAATGAAAAGAATGTCAACGGCGAAACAGCCCCCCATTATCTGGAATTCAATTATAAAGATCTTGATAAAATAGGCGGAGCACTAAAAACTGTTCCTGTTGTGAAAGATAAAGGGAATTCAGACGTATTATGGGAATGCCTGACTGATGGCACATTGGATTTTATTGCCTCCGATCATGCACCTGCTCCCATAGAACAGAAGAACACCGGCTCGGCTTGGACCGATTATTCGGGTATCCCCGGAAGTGGAACGATTTTTCCTTATTTGTATTCTGAAGGATTGATAAAACGCAAGATGCCTTTGTCGCGATTCTTGCAAATCACTTCCGAAAACGCTGCAAATCAATATGGTTTTTGGGACAGAAAAGGATCCATCGAAGTCGGGAAAGATGCAGATCTGATATTTGTGGATCCAAAGCAAAATTGGAAAATCATGGGTGAAAAGTTTTTGTCTAAAGGAAAAACCACACCATTTGAAAATAGAACATTTTCCGGAAAAGTTATAAAAACAATGCTTCGCGGGAAATTTATATATGATAGCGAAACAGGTATTAATGTTGACCCCGGCTATGGACAATTTATTAAACCCCAAAAGGGCGGAGAATAGAGATGTTAGATCATTACATTTTAACACATGCCATTGTTACCGATGGTCATTCATATCTCAAAGAAAATTGCGACATAGAGATCAAGGGTAACAAGATTTTGAAGATCGGACAAGCTCTTAAGTCGGACAAGGATATCAAGAAGATCGATCTTGGCGGTCGACTGGTTTTGCCGGGACTCCTCAATCCGCATCATCATTTATATTCCGCTTTAGCTACCGGACTTGCCCCAATCGGTCCGACCAATAATTTCCAACAGATCCTTGATAATCTCTGGTGGCACTTGGATAAAACATTGGACGAAGAGTCTATTTATTATTCCGCTATGAACGGGTTGATGCAATCGATCCGCTATGGCGTTATAACGGTTATTGATCACCATGCCTCCATGAACGAAATTAGCGGAAGTTTAAATATCATTAAAAAAGCGTTTGAACAAACCGGAATAAAGGGCGTTCTGTGTTATGAAATTTCAGACAGGATGGGCGAAGCATCGCTTCAGGAACAAATAGATGAGAACATTGATTTTTGGACGGCAAACCAATCTAACCAACGCATTCAGGGCCTTTTGGGGCTGCATGCGAATTTTACCTTAAGTGAAAAAAGCATGGCGACCATTGCAAAACAAAAATTTGATGCTTTACCGATCCACATTCATTGCGGAGAGGACATTGCAGATTTTCAATATTGTACAGACTTGGGATATGACGGACCTGTTCATCGCTTGAGTGAATTCGGACTTCTATCGCGAGACGCCCTTTTGGCGCATTGTATTCATTTGTCCGAAACGGATTACAAATTGTTGGATGAAGTCCAGCCGCACATTATTTCAAATCCCGAATCAAATGCAAACAATAATGTTGGTAGAATGTATATGGAAAAGATCAAAAAATATGTTTTGGGAACAGATGGTATGACAGGAAACATATTAGGTACAATGCGCTCCCATTTCTTGCAAAGAAATGGGAATATTCCCGACCCGCTTAAAGTACTTTTTCAATATACGTCAGAAATGATGAATGGTTATTTCCCGAACAGCGGCACATTAAAGGTCGATGGGATCGCCGATCTTGCCATCACCAATTATCGTCCAGTTACCCCCATTTCAATGGATAATCTATTTTATCATCTAATGTTCGGTGTTCAGGGCAAAGAAATGCACATGACGATTTCTGAAGGTAAGATCATATTTTCCGACAATAAAATTCATTCTGTAGACGAAGAACAAATGAACAAAGAGATTGCTGTTGCGGTCAAAAAACTACATGAGACATATTATGCGTGATACACTATACCCCGTTCCAATAGAACAACTTTTACCAACGATCCTTAAGTCGTTAAAAGACGGCAGTATTTTTGGTGTTTATGCTTCTTTGTTCTTTGTACCAAATAACGAGGATATTTTTAAAACAGCCATATTTGGTCAAGATCTGGAAACGCCCATCGGTTTGGCAGCGGGTCCGCACACACAGATGGCACAGAATATTATTACCGGATGGCTATGTGGCGCGCGTTACATTGAATTGAAGACCATTCAAACATTGGATGAAATTGAAGTCTCCAAACCCTGTATTGATATCAGTGATGAAGGATATAATTGTGAATGGTCGCAAGAACTCAAGATCAAACAATCATACGAAGAGTATCTTAAAGCTTGGATCATCATTCATATTTTACGTCATGAATTGAAATACCCGAAAGAATGTGGTACCGTCTTCAATATGAGCGTCGGTTATGATATGAAGGGCATACTCCAGGATAATGTGCAGTGGTTCTTTGATAAAATGAACAATTGCTCAGCCGAAAAAGCAACTATGATCGAAGAGATCCGAAAAATTTATCCCACAATTGACAAGATTGATATTCCCGATATAATCTCGAACAATATTACCCTATCGACCATGCACGGCTGTCCGGGTGATGAGATAGAGACCATCGGCCATTATTTGCTCACCGAGAAAAAGCTGCATACCTTTATAAAGCTTAACCCCACGCTTTTGGGCAAAGACGATATTCAAGCTATTCTTAACAAAACCATGGGCTACGAAACGCATGTTCCCGATGTAGCTTTTGAACATGATATACAATTTGATGCAGCTTGCGAGTTGATAAGATCTTTACAAAAGACCAGTCAAGAGCAGAACTTGTTTTTCGGCATTAAGCTTACCAATACGCTCGAAGCGAAAAACCACAAAGACATTTTCACAGATGAATCCATGTATATGAGTGGAAAAGCATTGCATCCTATTAGTATCAATGTCGCGGCAAAACTGCGTGGTGTATTTCCGGAACTGGCTATTTCTTTTTGTGGTGGCGTGAATGCCAATAATATTTCGGATGTTCTATCCTGTGGACTTAACCCCGTAACTGTGTGCTCGGATATTTTACTCCCGGGTGGATATACCCGATTATTACAGTATTTAGAGAATATTCAAGATCTGGCTGACGATGATTACAACGAATTTCTGAAAACCTATGCAAATACCGTTAAAACAAATCTAACCTATCAACATGAAAACAAGAGCATTAAAACAACGCGTGTATTAAACACTTATGATTGTATTTCTGCTCCCTGTGTAGATACTTGCCCTACTCACCAGAATATTCCCGCATATCTTGCATTTATAAATCGAGGCGAGAATGTAAAGGCGCTTCAAACGATCTTGAACACCAATCCCTTTCCTTCGGCTACGGGCATGATCTGCGATCATTCCTGTCAGACAAAATGTACACGTATCAATTATGATGACGTCATTCGCATACGCGATATAAAACGATATATTGCAGAAAACACAAGATCCATTGCCACACATATTTCAGATAAAGCAGATAGTAAAAAAATTGCCGTTATTGGCGCAGGACCCTCGGGCTTGAGTTGTGCGTATTATCTTGCTCTCTCAGGTTGTGATGTTGATGTCTATGAAACGAAAGCTGTCCCCGGCGGCATGCTGGCAGATGTGATCCCGAAATTCAGATTATCGGAAGAAGCACTGAAAAGAGACATCGATGTAATCAAAGAAGCCGGCGTAAAGATCCATACGGACAGCAAGGTCACAAAAGAAAGTTTTGAAAAATTAAGTAAAGATTCGGATTACGTGTATGTTGCTATCGGTGCTCAAAATGCTATGGAAGCCAATATTCCCGGTGGTGAGAATGTACGGGGATATCTAAACCCACTAGCGTTTTTGTCAGATGTTAAAAACAACAAGATCGCCGACCTCGGCGACAATATAATTGTCCTTGGTGGTGGTAATACAGCCATTGATGTTGCCCGCACTGCGCGAAGGGTTTGTTCGCCAAACAGTACTGTTTCCATTGTTTACCGCCGTACACGCAATGAAATGCCGGCAGAGGACGAAGAAATTTCGGCTGCTTTGGAAGAAAATATTCAATTAATCGAATTGGCGTCACCTTCCCGTATTATTTCAAAAGACGGTAAAATCACCGCTTTGGAAAGTCACCGCATGCGTTTGGAAAAAGCGGAAGCTAACGCTCGACCAAAACCGGTGATCATTCCCGATGAAGAATTCGAGCTTCCTGTTGACACGCTAATCCCGGCATTCGGACAAAGTCTGGATATAGACTTTTTAGACGAGAAATTATTGCAGACAAAGAAGGGCCTGGAAACACAATTGAAAAATGTATTCGTTGGCGGCGATGCATATCGCGGCGCGTCATTTTTGATCAAAGCGGTTGCAGATGGGAAAGACGTCGCTATTGATATCTTGTCGAGATTTGGTCTAAAGATGGAAAACGAAAATACCATTAAACGACCAAAGACTTCCCGAGAAAGGCATCACCAAAAACTATCTTGCGTTATTCCGGGTGTACAACTTGAAACCTTAGATCTTGAAGATCGCACTCTCGACGCTTTGGTTGATCGGCCTATGAGTGAAATGGATGTTATGATCGAATCTGCACGTTGTGTGAATTGCGATGAGATTTGTGATATATGTATTACCGTGTGTCCCAATCGTGCAAATGTGGGTTATATAACTCAAACCTATGATATGAAAATTGACAAGATCATGGTTGGGAATGGTAACTATTCTTTAGTACAAGATGACAATTTTGTCATTGAACAGGTATATCAAATATTAAACATTTCAGATCTTTGTAATGAATGTGGGAACTGTACGAGTTTTTGTCCGACCAACGGACGTCCGTTTACCGATAAACCCAATATTGCTTTATGCAAAAAGAGTTTTGATTCCCTAGAGAGAGGTTATTGGAATAAGGGTGACCATATCCTATATAAATTAAACAAATGCATTTATCGCTTAGATGAAAATGATAACACATTTGAATTTTCTTCAAAAAATTTCAAAGTAGAATTGAATAAAGAATTTAAAATATTGAATGTTGAACTTAAACAAAAATGGATCGGTGAAATTTCATTACATATTGCAATGAATATGAAAGTGATCAAAGATGCTATAGAAAGCGTGATAAACTAATAACAGATTGTTGAGGCAAAGATTGGACAAGATCAAAAAGATCAGAGACATGGCAAAACAATACCGCCAATATTCAGCGGAATGCCTGTCTGATATGGTAAAAATTCCCTCATTAAGTGCCGGGGAAGAAAAAGTCGTACTTAAAATAAAAGAACAACTGAAAGCCGCGGGTGTTAAGGATGTTCGTATTGACGGACTGGGAAATCTCATCGCGCGTGTTGGAACTGGGCCAAAAATATTGGCTTTTGATGCTCATATCGATACCGTTGATACGGGCGATGTTGAACAGTGGGATTTATCTCCGTTTTCGGGATTGATTAAAGACGATCATGTTCATGGAAGAGGCACCGTGGACCAAGAAGGTGGTGCAGCCTCCATGGTGACCGCCGCGCGTATTCTAACAGAAATGAATTACGATGGCGATTACTCTATCTATTTCACTTTTACCGTAATGGAAGAAGATTGTGATGGCATGTGCTGGTTGTACTTGATCGAGGAAGAAAAGTTGATTCCCGATTTTGCCGTTATCACCGAACCCACCAATCTTGGTTTATACCGCGGACATCGCGGTCGCATGGAAATGGAAGTCCACGTTACCGGATTATCTGCCCATGGCTCGGCCCCCGAGCGCGGCAAAAATGTTATTTATTCCTCTGCAAAAACAGCACTAAAAATTCAAGAACTACACGAAGTTTTAAAGGACGATGAATTTCTTGGAAAGGGCAGTATTGCCCCGACCGTATTGACCACAGAAACTCCTTCCTTGTGTGCTATTCCAGATAAAGCATTTATGCATATTGATCGTCGCTTAACTTGGGGCGAAACTAAAGAATCGGCTGTGGCAGAAGTCCAAAATATTTTGAGTGATGATAGTGAAGTCAGTGTTCCTATCTATGCTCGCGAAAGCTATACCGGTAAAATTTTCAAACAAGAAAAGTATTTCCCTACATGGAAAATCCCAGAAGATCATCCGCTGGTTCAGGCGGGTGTAAAGGCACATTTAGGGTTGTTTAACAAGCCTGCACGTATCGATAAATGGACCTTTTCAACCAATGGTGTTGCACTTTGTGGAAAGCATAAGATCCCCTGCATTGGTTTTGGCCCGGGCAACGAGATCTATGCTCATGCGCCAAATGAAAAGGTACCAATCGAGCATCTTGAAAAGGCATCGGCTTTTTACGCTGCCTTGCCATATATCTTAGAAAAAAACTAAAACAAAGATCGTTGATAAAAGGGAATTGAATGAAAAAGAAAGATTTTAAAGGTAAGCATTTTATTACTATGCAGGATTGGACGAAGCAAGAAATTGATTTTACATTGGATTTTGCCGGAAAGTTAAAGAGCAAATTCTATAAAGGGCAGCCTCATCGAATGTTGCGCGACAAGACACTCTTCATGATGTTTTTTGAGCAATCAACCCGGACCCGGAATTCAATGGAAGCCGGTATGACGCAATTGGGTGGACATGCCCATGATTTGACCCCGGATAAAATGCAACTTTCACATGGCGAGTCTGCAAGAGACACCGCAATGGTCTTGTCAAGAATGGGACATGGAATTGCTTGTCGTAATTGTTTTTATGGTATCGGAAATAAATACCTGAATGAGCTGGCAGAAAACTCATCAATTCCCGTGATGTCACTTCAGGATGATTTGTATCATCCCATGCAGGGACTGGCGGATCTTATGACCATTCAGGAATATTTCGGGAAAGATCTTAAAGATATCAAGATCGCTATTTCCTGGGCATATGCAATATCGCACGCGAAGCCCCTTTCCGTTCCACTTTCACAGATCTTACTTTTCCCGCGTTATGGCATGGATGTTACCGTTGCTGCGCCAAAGGAATTTCCTTTATATAAAGATCTGGTCGCTGTAGCAGAGAACAATGCAAAAGAAGCTGGCGGTAAATTGAATTTTGTCGACGATATGGATGCCGGTTTTGAAGATGCCGATATCGTTATTCCTAAAAACTGGGGCGGTTTTGGGAATTATACCTTTAATGAATACAATGACAACGAAGAAGCTTGTCAAAAAGAGATGAAAGCCAATCTTGAAAAGCATAAAAGCTGGATCTGTGACGAGCGTCGCATGGGTCTTGCAAAAAGAGATGTAAAATATATGCACGCGCTTCCTGCCGACCGTGGAAATGAAGTAACTCCTGCAGTGATCGACAGTGAAGCGGCAATTATTTATGATGAAGCGGAAAACAGACTACATACAGCGAAAGCTGTTATGGGACTGACCATGTAAGGATGGTTGAAATGGCAATACAATGTAAATATGTTTGTTCGGAATGTGGGAAAGAATTTGAGATTACGCCCGACTTGATGGTGTGTCCTTTTTGTTCTAAAGAGCAAAAAGACAACGAACCTTTAAGGGGAATCTTGGAGGTAAAATATACTTCCCAAGGTAAATTTCATGTTGAAGATCTTATTCCTGTTGAACAATCCTGGTTTCCGGATATACCTGTTGGCTCTTCCCCGATTTGGAGAGCTGAACATTTGGATGATCGCAAGCATTTATATTTGAAAGATGATACGACAAACTTAACGGGTTCATTTAAAGACAGGGCATCGATCCTAGTGGCAGCCTTTGCAAAAAAACATGGTATCAATGAGATCGTTTTGGCATCCACCGGAAATGCCGGATCTTCGATGGCGGGCATTGCCGCAGCATGTGGAATTAAAGCGACAATCTTTTTACCCAAGACCGCCCCCAAAGCCAAAATGATCCAGGCTTTACAATATGGCGCACATGTTGTGTCGGTAGACGGAAACTACGACATGGCTTTTGACCTCTCTTTGGAATACTCTAAGAAATATAAATTACTGAGTCGCAATACCGCTTATAATCCACTTACAATTGAAGGTAAAAAATCTGTGGCCATTGAACTGTTCCGTCAGTTTGGCGATGTCCCGGATTTTGTCTTTGTCCCTGTTGGTGATGGTGTGATCATGAGTGGTGTATATAAAGGATTCAAAGATTTATTACAATTTGGATTGATAGAAAAAATGCCAATAGTTGTAGCTGTTCAAGCAGAAGGGTCTGCGGCAATTTATAATGCTTTAAGGGATGGTCATTTTACCGAATGTTCCTCAAGCACAGTGGCAGATTCCATTGCGGTCGATGTCCCACGTTGCGGTTATTATGCCTTAAAACAATTGCAAAAATTTAATGGCCAAGCAGTCTTGGTTAGCGATGAAGAAATATTATTAGCCCAAAAAGAACTGTCCGAGAAAGCCGGGCTCTTTGCCGAACCGGCAGCCGCAGCGTCCTATGCGGGCTATAAAAAGGCGAAAAAAGGGATAGATCCCGATGCAAAGGTCGTTTTGCTGATAACAGGTACAGGCTTGAAAGATATTGATGCGGCGACAAAGAAGATTAAATTCCCCGAGTCGTTGATAAAGAATATTGAGGAAATATAATGAGCGTAGATGGCGTTATTCTTGCAGCAGGATATTCTTCTCGAGTGGGTGATTTTAAACCCGCTTTAGATCTTTATGGTAAAAGCATTTTACAACGGTGCATTGAAAGCGCGAGTGAATTTTGTGAAAATATCATTGTAGTCGGCGGTCATCAATATGACGTTATTTGTGATATTGTCAAAGATATGCCAAAAGTAAAAACAGTCAAAAATGAACATGTTGAATTAGGCATGTTTTTTTCGGTAAAAACCGGAATTAAAGCTGTTGAGTCGGATCGCTTTTTTATCATTCCAGGTGACCAACCTGTTGTGAAACCGGAGACCTTTAAAACTTTGCTACAACATGATGACGATATTGTCATCCCGAGATACAATGGAAAGAAGGGACACCCGGTGCTTTTTAAATCCGAATTTATTCCTGAGATATTGTCTTGGGTTGACACAGAAATATTGCGAAATTACATACATAGTAAAACCCATGTTGGAATTGTAGATGTCGATGATCCCGGTATTGGTTTGGATGTAGATACAGCCGATGATTATGAGATGATAAAAAAATACTATAAAGACGTATTCGAAAAATAGAGGTTATGACTTGAAGCAGGCAATTAGCAAATCGATCTTGCGTGTGGATTCCCGAAAAAAATGTCGGGGCGAAGCCGAATATATTTCCGATTGGAAATTTGACAACATGTTGTTTGCAAAAACCCTAAGAAGCACAAAAGCAAAGGCAAAGATTTTATCTATTGAGGTCCCTGAAATACCCGAAGGATATTTTATTATTGATAAGAATGATGTGCCGGGTGTAAATAGAATGCGAACAGTTGTATCCGATCATCCGCTTTTTGCTGAAGACGATGTTCAATATATTGGACAACCCATTCTTTTGATCGTGGGACCTCAAAGAGAAACGATATACTCGATCATATCTCAAATTAAAATTACTTATAAAGAAGAACCGGGATTATTTACACTTGAAGATGCCGAAAAAAGATCCATCCTTTTTACGGATTATAATTATAAAAAAGAGGACCCGGAAGAAGCCTTTAAGACTGCACACAGGATCATTGAAGACACCTTCAGCACCGGTTATCAGGAACATGTTTACTTAGAACCTCAAGGTATAGCTGCAGAATATAAAGACGACACACTTTTTGTTTACGGTTCTATGCAATGTCCCTTTTATGTAAAAGGTGCTTTGCTGGAAGCCATGGACCTACCTGAAGACAAAATTCGGGTTGTTCAATCCGTTACGGGTGGCGCGTTTGGCGGCAAGGAAGAATTTCCCTCGTTGAATGGTTGTCATGTAGCCGTTGCCGCAAACAAGACAAAACATCCGGTCGTCATGATATATGACCGTGATGAAGATATTTTATGCTCAACAAAACGTCATCCATCCGAAGTACGCTATAAGGTAGCACTCAACAAGAATGATCATGTAATAGCACTGGATATTGACGTCTTGTTAAACGCCGGAGCCTACAATGGCTTATCATCGGTCGTGCTTCAGCGAGCACTGTTTTCCGCAACCAACGTATACAATATTGAACACTTAAATGTTCGCGGTAGAAATTATATGACGAATCTTGTGCCCTCGGGAGCTTATCGAGGATTCGGCGCACCGCAGACTATTTTTGCTATTGAAATGCTGTTCTATAATATAGCCGTTAAACTTGGAATTGATCCACTTGAATACAAAATGCGGCATTTGCTGAAACAGAATGATCCAACTTGCACGGGAGGACGGGTGCGCGAAGAAGTTAAAATGCACGAGATCATTCAGAAAATTGTAAAGAGCTCTGATTATTATAATAAGTTAAAGAACAATCAAAAATATCAAGGGATTGGTATTTCGCTTTTTCTGCATGGCTGTGGCTTTACCGGCAAGGGCGAAACCACGATCAATGGCAAGATCATCTTAGAGAAAAAGAAAGATATTGTTACGCTCAAAGTTTCCAGTGTTGAAATGGGACAAGGGGCAGAAACGGTCTTGCGCAAGATAGTTGCCGAGACACTGGAGCTCCCCATTGAGCAAGTCATTTACGGAAAAGTCGATACAGGATTAATTCCCGACTCCGGTCCGACCGTTGCATCGAGAACGACCATGATCGTAGGCGGTTTACTGAGAGATACCGCGTTGGAAATGAAAAAACGATGGAATAAATCTGAAGATTTAGAATTAAGCAAAAAATATAAACACCCCAAATACTTATCATGGGATGATGAGCATTTTCAAGGTGACGCTTACCCTGTCCATTCCTGGGGCGCAAATATTGCCGAAGTTGAAATTGATCCTGTCACTTATGAGTTAACGATTAAGAAACTTCATGGTGTATTTGATGTGGGTGTACCTATTGATGAACGGGCACTTATCGGTCAAATGGAAGGCGGCATGGTACAGGGAGTTGGTTGGGCAACCATTGAAGTGATGCGAACGGAAAATGGAAAATTAAAACAAGCCAATCTTACAGATTATAAGATCCCAACATCAATGGATGTCCCTGAAATTGATTGTGATTTCGTTTTGAATCCATATGAATTTGGACCATTTGGCGCAAAATGTGCCGGAGAATTATCTTTTGTCGGTTCACCTCCCGCCGTCGCTGAAGCTGTTGCAAACGCATTGAATAAACCTATAAATCACCTACCCATTACACCAGAAGCTTTAATGGAGATCGATCATGAAGATTGAGTTCACTTTAAATAATGAGAAAATAAATATTGATGTTCAAGCAAGTGCACGACTTCTTGATGTGCTTCGCGACGATCTTGGCTTAAAAAGTGTCAAAGAAGGGTGTGGCGAAGGCGAATGCGGTGCCTGTGTTGTTCTGGTCAACAGTAGAGCTATGAACTCCTGTATGCTTCCAGCGGGCACGATCATGGGCAAATCTGTTGTTACAATGGAAAGTTTTAAACACACAGATCGTTATAAGGCCATTGAGGCCGGATTCTTGAAAGCGGGATCCGTGCAGTGCGGTTTTTGCACGCCGGGATTTATTATTTCAACCGAATCTTTACTTAATCAAAACCCCAACCCAACGGATGAAGAAATTAAAGAAGGATTGTCGGGAAATCTGTGTCGTTGTACGGGATATAATATGATCATTGAAGGTGTCCGACTGGCGATAGAAATGGGGGCGGGATTATGGTAGACGGAATACGTCCTGAAAATTTGAAGCAGGCTTTGGAAACAATATACAAACAACAATGCACGATTATGGCTGGAGGAACGGACCTCATGGTTCAGCGTGCACGCGGCTTTGCCATTGCACCGGATTTTGACAAGCCCCTGTTATTTATTGAACACCTAAATGAATTGAAAAAGATCTATATTGAAGACAAAGAGATACATATCGGTGCCTGCGCCATTCTTACAGATATCATTGATAGCGACATCGCCCCGGAAATTTTCAGAGACATGATCAGACAAATGGCTTCTCCGCCCACACGCAATATGGCAACGATCGCCGGGAATATTTGCAACGCGTCCCCCGCGGGTGATACGTTACCTTATTTATATGCGGTGAATGCAAAAGTTGTTTTACAGAGTACGGAAAATAATAGAACCCTACCTATTGAAGAATTTATCACTGCGCCAAAAAAGACCTGCTTAAATTCTGATGAAATTCTTACAGATATTATTATTCCAAATAAAACTTTTAGTTATAATTATTATCGCAAATTGGGACAACGAAAAGGGATGAGCTTAACCAAAGCCTCTTTGCTGGGAATGGCCGATATAAAAGACCATACAATTTTAAATGTTCGAATTGCTTTAGGCTCGGTTGCTGCTAGCATTGTACATTCTACAGAGATCGAAGAAAGCATGAAAAATAAAAAAATAGAAATTATTATGAATGACCTTAATATGATTTTGGCTCAATATGGTAATTTAATTCGTCCGATCGACGATGCAAGATCGACGGCAATCTATCGCAAGAAAGCTAGCTTGAGATTGATAAAAGATTTTCTTGAAAATATAGTTTAAGTATAATAATGGAGAGTAATAAAATGAAAAACACAGCAAAAACTATCCGTACCATCATCCTTATGGGGGCATTATGGGGAATGTGTGAGGCCAGTATCGGTTATGGATTACATTTCTTGCCCTATGGGTTTTCGGGGATGTTCATGTTTCCGATCGGCATGTACTTTATGTATAACGCCTATAAACAAAGCGACAGTAAAAACGCCATATTATGGGTAGGCTTGATCGCGGCATCGATCAAATTTATTGATCTGCTTTTACCTACACGTTCACCCATGACGGTGATCAATCCGGCCACATCCATTATTTTGGAGTCATTGGTTGTTTTCGCTTTTGCCAAAGTTTATAACAATAAAAAAGTGGTCGCATCTTCTTATCTCGTGGGTTTTAGCTGGATCCTGCTTTTCACGCTAACTCAGGCGTTGATCTTTAGACCGGCAACCGGACTTTATACTCTCCCGATTTTTCAGATCATCCTGTTCCTGAGTTTAAATGCTATTGTCAGTGGTTCATTGATCGTGATCTATCTAAAGAACGAAGAACTATTCGCATGGAAACAAAGGTCAAGAAAATTGTCATTTGCGATACCCGCTTTTACAATGCTTCTTGCCTTAAGTATGGAATATGTTAATTCGCTGATATTTTAAATGACATTATTGAATAGACTTATTTCAGACATCGAGGAAGCAGAAGTAGAAGAAGTCATTGTTGGCGTTCATTCCGTTTTGGTAAAAACAAATGATGCCTGCGGAATTGCCAGCACGATCAAGTATTGCGGTCACAATATTAATGTAGAAAACGCCGGAAATCTGGAAGATTTGAATTTAAAAGAATTGGCGTCTTATGCTCTGTCAAATAATTTGCTTGAAGCATCTATTGGAATGGCTGCGATCAATTGCGGTCTCAGAAAACCGATTGGAAAATATAGAGTCGTAAATGCTAAAAATATCATTCTTGAAAAAGGAAGAAACAAGATACTCGGCATTATTGGACACTTCCCGTTTTTGGAAGATCAGCGTGATCAGTATAAAGCATGTTATATCTTTGAAAAATCTCCGCATACCGGCGATCTTAAGGAATCTGATATTCCGGACTATCTTCCTAAAGTAGATGTTGCGGCAATCACCGGCACGTCGATTACGAATCATACTTTTGATGGCATAAGAGAAAACCTACCTGAAAAGAGTTACAATATTATTCTTGGACCTTCCACTCCGCTCTCTCCAATATTATTTGAATATGGAATGGATATGGTTTCTGGCACGCTTGTTGTCGATTATGAATGTGCAAAAAATTATGTCTTACAGGCAACACCGATACGTCATTTAAAAGGTGTTGAAATGATCAGTATTTTTAGAGAGGATTATCAGTGAAAAGTATCTACACGGAAATATTAGATCTCGCCGAAGGCAGCTCCAGCGGTGTCCTGGTGACGGTAATAGCCAAGGAAGGCTCGGGTCCCGCCGCAACCGGAACTAAAATGATCGTTTATCCCGATGGCAAGATCTCCGGCACTGTGGGTGGCGGAGGCATAGAAAAATTGGCCATAGAAAAAGCCTTGAGTCTTTTTGAAATACAACAAAATATGACAGAAAAATATAATATGGATGAGGCTGGAAAAGGAACAGATACGGGTATGGCCTGTGGTGGAACAGCAACTTTGTTTTTTGAGTATTTTGCTCCCAAAAAATATGTCTACATCTTTGGTGCCGGACATATTGGTAAAGCCTTGACTTATCATTTAAAACAATTGAATTATCACATTTGTTTGATTGATGATAGAAAAGATGTATTGGCGGAAGTTTCGGATGCAGATGAGAAAATCCACTCGCCATTTGTTGATGCTTTAAATAATAAATTTGTTGAGAAAGACGCGTTTTTTGTAATTGCAACGTATCAACATAAATATGATGCTGTGGTTTTACACAAAATTTATGGTTCCGATTGGCAGCCCAAATATGTTGGGTTAGTGTCATCTCGTACAAAGAAAAAAAGAATGACAGAGGAGCTTCTTAAACTTTATCCTCATGCCGACTTAGAGGCGTATTACACACCTGCCGGATTGAATATTGGTGGCACGCTTCCGCATGAAATTGCCGTAGCGATTATTTCAGAAATACAAGCGGTTGCAAATAATAAAAAAGTAAAACATCTGCGGGATTAATATGATCACGATCGTCACCGGAGATATTGATTCCGGCAAAACACGCTATTTGAAAGAGCTCTACGAAAAAGACCATAAAGGTGATGGCGTACTTTCATTGAAACATTATAATAATGATCGTTGCATAGGATATGATCTTTACCACTTAAAGAGTGGAGAGCAAAAAGATTTTATTAGATTGAAAACCGATCTGCCCAAAGACTGGAAAGAGCAGAATGAGATCGGACGATTTTCATTTTCGGAGCAGGGATTTATTCTTGCCGAAAAAGTGTTGAGTAAAATTGAAACAGGACCTATATATATTGATGAAATAGGCCCGATTGAAATATGGTATAAAAAAGGATTCTATAAAAGATTAAAAGAATTGGTCAAAAAGTATAATGATCTATTCCTAACGCTGAGACCTTCATTGATTGATGACTTACATGATGAATTTAAACTCTCGGGTAAAACAAAAATTATAACGCTTAAATAAATGAGGAAAACATGATTGACTTAACCCTTAACCCTAAACAGATTAAAATAAACGCGCAACGTGCGAAAGAAAAAAACATTATTTATCCGACATTTGCGCAAATGAAAGACCCAAATTTAATTCCCGATAAATACAAAGAAGAATTAAAGTCTATTGGACTTTGGGATGTACACCCGAGAAACCTGTTTCGTATCACATGGAAAAATGAGCCTATTCATAGTGGTGGTGGATTTGGTGGTCCAAACTATATTGAATTGCCTCCCGAAATTACCGGAGTGAAAGCACGCATCGTTGCTCTCGTTGGTAAATGGTTCCCGACCGGCGCTCATAAAGTTGGCGCAACTTATGGTTGTATTGCTCCTCGTTTGGTTACGGGGCAGTATGATCCGATCCATCAAAAAGCCGTTTGGCCGTCTACTGGGAATTACTGTCGTGGTGGTGCTTATAATTCCGCGCTCCTCGGCTGTGACTCAATTGCCATCTTGCCTGAAGAAATGTCAAAAGAGCGATTTGAATGGCTTTCTAAAGTTGCCGGCGAAGTGATTGCAACCCCCGGATGTGAAAGCAACGTAAAAGAAATATTTGACAAATGTTGGGAACTGCGCAACACGCGCGGTGACGATATTATGATCTTTAACCAATTCGATGAATTTGGAAATCATCTCTGGCATTATGACGTCACCGGTAATGCTGTGTGGGAAATGATGCAAGATGTCATGAAAGATAAAGACAGATTTGCCGGCATCGTTTTAAGCTCGGGTTCTGCCGGAACCCTAGGAGCTGGTGATTTTCTCAAGAAGAAATTCAAGAATTTAAAAGTAGCTGCCGCTGAAGCCCTTCAGTGCCCAACGCTCTTAAACAACGGATTTGGCGGTCATAGGATCGAAGGTATTGGCGATAAACACATTCCGTGGATCCATAATGTACGCGAGACGGATATGGTTATCGCAGTTGATGACGAAGCGACCATTAGAATGTTACGACTTTTTAACGAAAAGGTTGGTCACGAATATTTACGCAAGCAAGGCGTAAAAGATGAGCTGATCAATCAGCTTGAGCTACTCGGAATTTCTTCCATCGGCAATCTTGTAGGCGCTATTAAATTTGCCAAATATTATGAGCTGACCGAAGATGATATTGTTACGACCATTTTCACGGATTCTATGGAGCTTTATGAATCCAGGGTTCGCGAGCTACGGGAAGAACGCGGTGAGTATTCTTATGATAACGCAGTCAAAGATTATGAATTAATAAACAATATCGCCATTGATAATATGTTGGAATTGGACTATTACGCAAAGAAACGTATTCACAATTTAAAGTATTACACCTGGATCGAACAGCAAGGCAAGGATCTTAAAGAACTAAATGCACAATGGTATGATCATGAAGAATATTGGCCGGCCATTCACAAATTGGTACCCAAGATCGACAGCTTGATCAATGCTTTTAATGAAGAAGTATTAAAATAATTCGAGTAGAAATATGAGCTCAATATTAATTAAAGACCCTCTTTTATGTTGCCGCATGAAAGAAGATGTAAATACAAAAGATGTTCTAGACACATTTAGTGGTGGGCACATTTATATAGAAGACAATATCATTGTGTCCGCCGGCCCTGAAGAATTTACCGGCTCAGCAGATAAATTGATCGATGCGAACCGAATGCTGGTATTACCGGGTTTTATCAATACACACCATCACTTTTTTCAAACGCTGACACGAAATATATTCTCTACGCAAAAAGCAGAGCTGTTTGATTGGTTGGTTACCAACTATGAGATATGGCGAGGCATTAGCAAAGAAGCATTTTATGTCAGTGCAAAAGTTGCCATGGCCGAATTGTTGAAGTCCGGTTGCACAACCACATCGGATCATTTGTATCTTTTCCCAAACTCAAGCGAAGGAACTTTGATTGACAGCGAAATTGAAGCAGCTCAAGAACTTGGGATGCGCTTTCAACCAACACGCGGATTTATGTCGCTGAGCAAAAAAGACGGTGGTTTGCCGCCGGAGGATGTGGTTCAATCTGAAGAAGAAATATTTGAAGATATTGAGCGATTGGTCAAAGAATATCATAATGATTCATTTGGCGCGATGTGTAAAATATCTTTGGCACCCTGTTCGCCATTTTCCGTTACAGCGGACTCTATGCGCAAGACCGTTGAGATCGCAAAAAAGCACAATTTACAAATTCACACGCATCTTGCGGAAACCAAAGATGAAGAAGAATTTTGCATAGAAAGATCGGGCAAGCGACCATTTGAATTCATGAAGTCCTTGGGGTGGATCTCAAGTAATGCCTGGTTTGCACATTCTATATTTTTAAATGATGAAGAAATCAAAGACGCCGGTCGTGTAAAAATAGGAGTATCTCATTGCCCTTCATCTAACATGCGTTTGGGTTCCGGAATTGCACGCATCAAAGAAATGCTTGAAGCCGGCGTCAATGTTAGTGTGGCCGTGGACGGCTCTGCTTCCAATGATTCCTCGAATATGCTTGTAGAGATCAGGAACGCTATGTTGATCTCGCGACTACGAGAACCTGAGTTTTGGCTGAATACCGAGGAAGTCCTTTGGATGGCAACGATAGGTGGTGCAAAGGCATTGGGTCGGGATGATATTGGACAGATCAAGGTCGGAAAATGTGCTGACCTAAATTTAATCAACATGGATAAACTTGAATATTCCGGTGCTCTTCATGATCCCGCAGCTGCGATCGTTTTTAATGTTGCGATGAACCCCGTTGATCATGTGATCGTGAATGGAAAACTGATTGTTGAGAATGGACAAATTGCAGATCTGAACGAACTTCAACTTGTAAAACGACATCAAAAAATATCAGCTGATCTTGTTGATGTAGCAGAGAAGAGATTGACTCAAAGATTGAAGAGATAAAATAATAATTGTAATTCTACTCAAAGCGTCATCCTGAACTTGTTTCAGGATCTCATTGTTGTCATGGCTTTCTGTAATATTCCGGGAGTTGATCCAGTTTTTTACACTCTTCAATGTTCTCTCGTGTTTCTTGGTCATACCATTCTCTTGATATATCATAAAGATGTTTGTTACCCGAAAGTTAAAATCCCAACACACATTTGATTTTCATAGACGCTAATACCCGACTATAATAACCAAAAGAAAATGAATATATTTTTCGTAAAAAAAGAAATAATATTTGATTTTTATTGTAAATATGTTGTATATTTGACAATTATAACCAAGTCGATAATTAACAAGGTGTAAAATGGAAAGTTTTGGAGAATTTATACGAAAACTAAGGAAGCAAGAAGGATTAAATCAAACCCAGCTAGCGGCAATGATAGGGCTAGATATGTCAGCAATAAGTAAAATTGAGAACAGTAAAATCAAACTAAAAGAAGATTTACTTCCTAAACTTGCTGAGATATTTAGATTAGATGTAAATTTAATAATGGAAAAATATTTTAGTGATAAATTTGCACACGAAGTATATCAGAATGGTATACCTGAAACGGTATTTAAAATCGCAGAAGAAAAAGTGAAATATTTCAAAGCAATCAATACTAAACATATTGATTTAAACTCTAAAGGCAATTAGTTATGAGCGAAGAATTATTGCAAAAAGATCTTATTAAGAATCCAGAAAAAATAGGTTCGTGGGATTTTTATAATATTGGGGCAACTTCTGTCAAAGCTTTAAAAGAATATGGAATTATTCGTAATATTAATTACGGCAAAGAAGAGAAGAAAAAGGTTGACGGACTAATTGTTCAAAAAAAGAATATTATAGCTGTTATTGAGTATAAAAGACCCGCTGAATTTAAAACAACAGCACAAAAGAATAAGGCAATTAAGCAAGAAATTGAAGTTGCTAGAAAACTAGGCGCTTCAATTATTATTGGAACTGATACCAAGGAATCAATTTGGGTTAATGTACTGACAGGCAATAGAATAAAAGATGAAAACGGTAAAAAGATAGTAATAAATTTTGAACCTAAAAATGATAAAATTCCAAAATTAATAGAGGAAATTAGATATTCAATTAACGAGTTAAATGACCAAATTAAACCTAAAGAATTAGTTAACCCGACAGATTTAGCTAAAAGTATCTGGCAAGACATTTGGTCAGTAAGTGGGGAGTCTCCAACAAATTGCTTATATACTTTTGTCGAATTGTTCATTTTTAAATATTTAAGTGATTTGAAAATATTAGGACAAGGATTTAACTTTGTATCTCTTATGGAAAGATTTGACTATGATATTGAGAGCCCAAATGAGGAAGCATTAGATTATTATGCAAAAAATATCAGACCAAGAATAAAAAAGCTTTTCCCGAATAATTCGGTTGATAAAACAACAATAATTAATGGTACTGTTTTCGTAAATAAAGATAATGAACCTGTTTTTGGTTACAGTACAGTATTTAAGAAAGTATTAGAGAAATTTAAAAAATACAATAATGGTAGGTCTCTCGAAAATATAGACTATGATTTTAAGAGTCAACTATTTGAAGTGTTTTTAAAAGAAGGTATTAGCAAGAAGAATTTAGGTCAATATTTCACACCTCTTAAAGTTGTAAAAGCCATTTCAGAAATGGCAAAGGATGATATAAAAGATGGAATTAAAATTTGTGACCCAGCTTGCGGAGTGGGTAAATTTCTTTTTGAACCTATTGCCACCAAATTAAACCAATTTTATAAAATAAATGAAGGAAAAATAATCCCCAAAATTAGTATTCATGGTTTTGACAAAGGATTTGATAAAGATGAACAAAAAACAATAATATTGGCAAAAGCCAATATGTTAATATATTTCTCAGATTTAATTAAAGATAATCCAAACATGACTTCTGAGTTTTCAGATTTGTTTAATAAGAGTTTTACTCTTAAAACAAATTCAATATTAGGAACTCTATCAGATACGGTAGAAAATGAATATGATATTATATTTACTAATCCTCCATACGTAACAAGTGGCAGTAGTAATTTAAAAGACGAAATCAAAAATAATGGAGTGCTTTCCAACTACTATAAGATTAATGGAATGGGAGTGGAAGGACTTTTTATGGAATGGATTATTCGGGCATTGAAACCTAATGGGAAAGCTTTTGTTATTGTACCAGATGGTATTTTCAACAGACAAAACGACAAAAATTTAAGACAATTTATCCTTGATGAATGTTACATTGATGGTATAATATCATTGCCCCTAAACACCTTCTTCACAACGAATAAGAAAACTTATATTCTTTGCATTACCAAAAAAGAAAATACTAAGGATATTCAAACTGCCCCAGTATTTACTTATCTAACAAGTGAAATAGGAGAAAGTAGAGACATATATCGTTTCGATATTGAACAAGATGATTTGTCAGAAGCAGTTATTTGGTTTAAGCAGTTTAAAGGAGCAAAACCCCATTTTAAAACTGATGACAAAAGATGTAAGGTTCAGCCAATATCTTTGTTTGATGCCGAAAAACACTGGTCTATAGATAGATGGTGGACTAAAGAAGAAAAGATTGAAATTGGTATAATTGAAGAAAATAAAAGTATTTCATCCTCAGAATTTGGGGATTTTGTTGGCGAAGTTGCTGATTCTCTTTACGAGTTTAAGGAACTACTCAAAGAAGTAAATGAAGTAAAAAAAAAAGACACCAAACAAATAAATAAAGTCTCTTTGTCTGATGATATATTTGAATTATTTATTGGTAAAAGATTACTTAAAAGAGATTTAATAAAAGTTAAAGGCTCTATACCTATCTACAGTGCAAATGTATTTAAGCCAATTTCCTATCATAACAAAAGCAATATTTTAGATTTTAATAATGATTTTGTAATTTGGGGAATTGATGGAGATTTTGAATTCAATTTTATTAAAAAAGGTGTAGAGTTTACTACTACTGACCACTGTGGAGCTATTAGAATTCAAGATAAAAATATTCTCCCCGAATATCTTATTAGTCAATTAAACTCTGTTAAGCATAAGTATGGTTTTGACAGGTCTTTAAGAGCTTCTTTGAAAAATATGAAGCCTATCGAAATTGAAATTCCTGTTGATAAAAATGGAAATTGGGATATTTCAAGGCAACAGGAGGTTGTTGATAAATTCACTTTAATTAATGAATTAAGAAAATCAATTACTGAAAAGCAGGAGAAACTTAATAAACTTATTGTAACTATTGAATTAAGTTCCAAATTAAAGACAGTCCCTTTAATATCACTATTCTCAATAGAAAAAGGTAAAGGAATATATACTAAAAAGTATGGAAACTCTAATAGTGGCGAATTTCCTGTTTATTCAGCTTCTAACAATGCTCCCCTTACGCACATTAATACATTTGACTATAATGGAGAGTTTCTAACTTGGGCAACAAATGGTTTTGCAGGTTACATAAAAATTATTGATGGTAAGTTTTCAATAAATGCAGATAGAGGTTTGTTAAAACCGCTCAATAACAATATTGATATTAGATATATTAAGTATGTGTTAGAACCTGTACTTAGGGAGATGGCAAAAGGTAGAAAAGGAGAGAAAGGTGAGGATGAATTCACCAAAGTATACCCAACAATGCTTGAAAATATTAAGATTAATATCCCTATAGATAAAACTGGAGCTTCAGATTTAAAACAGCAGAATATTATTGCTTCAAAGTATCAAAAGATTGAAGATATTAAGTCTGCAATTAAAAATGAATTGGATAAAATTCAGAAAATTGAAATAGATTATATTTAGCTACAGCACAAAGTTACACACATTGGCAAGTCGCACAAAATGCAACACTTAAACCAAAACTTGCCAAAGAGTATGCCTTTCCCTAATGCTGATGGAGGAATATCAGCTAGTGGGTAATAATGTATATATGTCATTGGGCATAAAGTGGGCAATTGAAGTGCATCACAATTAATAGACATATCAGCGGTCTGAAAGTGAAATGCTTCGAAATGCCCAACGCCACAGACACACACCATTCTTTGTTTTAATAAGATTCCATTTCCAATCCCGGTGCCAATTTTTTAACAGCTTTTCTCGGGCTATTGCATCAATGATCAAAAGATATTCTTCATAATACATTAGGTCTGACACATTGTATTTAATGCAAAATTTAGAACCATATCCAGTTTTGTGTTCGAAGATTCTTCTTTCAAGATCATTTGTTACTCCGATATATAAAACTGGTTTCATTTTATTACTGAGAATGTAAACGTAAAATTTTTCCATAACGAAAATTAATCCTTTTTTTGATATAAATATATACTTGTATTTCTTAGGGGTGACCTGCATCACATTTACAGAGAGATCCTGCCTGCGCCGATGAATATCGGTGAAATAAATTCAGGATGACGAGTTCGTATTTTTTATGATCGGGAACAATTACCCACCCCTCTTCATATATGACAACGATTGAATAGGAGAATCAATATGAAAAAATGGATATCACTTGCCTTGATCGTTGTGATGTTAGCTCCTCTTGGAGCCCAGGATCTTAAAAATATCAGCAACCAATTTATTGAAGTAACGGAAAAGGTCAGTCCTTCCGTTGTTACCATCACCGCTCAAAAAGTCACAAAAATTACAAACCCATTTGGAGATCTTGATCTCCCATTTGAATTTTTTGGATTTAATTCACCTAAAAAAGAACGTGAATATATTTCTTCTGCGTTGGGATCCGGCGTGATCGTGAAAGACGGATACGTGATCACCAATAATCACGTAATAAAAGATGCCGAAGAGATCAAAGTCGTGCTTTCTGATAAACGTGAATATGAAGCAGAGCTTATCGGGGGTGATTCCAAAACCGACATTGCCATCTTAAGAATCGATGAAAAGAAACTCCCTGTCGCTAAACTCGGAAATTCAGATGCATTGCGTGTAGGCGAATGGGTATTGGCTATAGGCTCTCCTTATTCAGCACGGCTTGGAAACACCGTAACACATGGTATTATTTCCGGCCTGGGACGCTCGGGCATGCAGCTGAGCACTTATGAAAGCTATATTCAAACCGATGCACCGATCAATCCGGGAAATTCCGGAGGTGCACTTGTCAATCTCGACGGCGAAGTCATTGGTATTAACTCCGCAATTTTAAGTCGTAGCGGTGGCTCAAACGGAATTGGTTTTGCCATTCCAATTGATCTTGCAAAAAAAGTGATGAACGATATTATCAAAGAAGGTCGAGTTATCCGTGCCTGGTTGGGTGTAAGCATTCAGGAACTGAATCAGGACCTCTCGGAATCTCTTGGAATAGATGATATTGAAGGTATTTTGATCTCCGATGTTGTCGAAGACAGTCCCGCCGAAGCTGCAAAACTCCAAGCCGGTGATGTGATCATCAAAGTTAATGATGATAAAGTCAACAATCCTTCTGAACTACAAATCAATATTTCATCCCGATCACCGGGAGAAAGCGTGAAATTGACAGTTGTGCGTGATAAAAAAACCAAGTTCATTTCTGTGAAACTTGACGAACTTCCGGGTGAAAAAAGTATTGCCCAAGTCATTGATGTGGATAATGATATTGATCTCGGGTTTTCCGTACAGGAAAACAACAACGAGCTCGCTCAAGAATACGGTCTTGAATCTAAGAAGGGTGTCGTGATCGTTAAAGTAGTTCCAAACGCAGAGACATATCAAAAAGGGCTTCGTGCCGGAGATCGTATCGTAACACTTGAAGGCAAAAATATAACTGACTTGAACGACTATAAAAATGTCTTTAGTAAGATCGAAAAAAATCAAACCGTTTTGATTTTGATTGAAACAAAAAACGGCGTAAAGCGTTTTCTTACTACAAAAGCAAAATAACAACCTCCTTATTTATATCCTATCTAACCGCCTCTCCTCCAAGGGGCGGTTTTGTTTTTAAGACGTAAAACGTGAGACGTAAAACGTGAGACGTAAAACATGAGACGTGAGACGTGAGACGTGAGCTTTTCCGGCACCAAGGCTATGGTGCTCAGATGCAAGAAGCATTCAACATGAGCAATTCAAAAATTGTATTTTCATATTTCGATTTCAAATCACACCGACTGGATTTATATTTATTCGTCATTTATAAACATCGGGGTTGATTTGAAATATATCATACGTGCTTTTGTGCTTTTGCTAATTTGCGGGACTGTTTTGCTTCAAGCCGTGGCTTTACCAAATTTTACACAAAATAAGATCACTCATGAACAAACACATTCTTTTCGCTGGGGCGAGGATGTGAATGTCCACATTAATGCACCAGGGGATGATTCTTTTGATATTAACAAAGAAACCATCATCATCTTTTATGCATGTCCGGCAGGAAATACAATTCCATGGACAATCGGGAAACAGATGAAAGAGGGAGATGATTGGCACTATGATATCCAACATATCGGAGCACAAACCCGATTTTTAAGACATACCCTAAAAGATAAAAATGTGATCGTTGTTTATCTTCAACCAACAAATTTGGCATGGCAATCTTATGATGATAAACATCCGGATGATTATGTTGAATTGATCCAACAAATGACTCGGGATATATTAAAACCATTTAAGCAACTAAATTACAAAGTAACGCTAAATGGGCACAGTGCCGGCGGTTCCTGGGTTTTGCGTTATTTGCAAGGTGTGAGTAGCATTCCCGAATGGATCGACCGAATAGCTTTTGTTGACAGCGACTATAATTATAAATATGATGCGGGTCATTACGACAGTTTGTTCACGGAGTTTTTACTGAAACGCGATTCAACTTATCTCTGTGTTATGGCATATAACGATAGCATAGCACTTTATCAAGATAAGCCTTTTGTTTCTTCGCAAGGAGGAACATGGTGGAACACGCGATATATGAAAAAAAGATTGAACAAATATTTTAATTTTAAAGCGGATATCGATGAAAGTTTTCAACGATACATTGCTTTGGATGGTCGGGTTCAAATATTATTAAAAGAGAATCCGGCTCAAGCGATCTTACACACAATACAGGTTTACCGAAATGGATTCATCCACTCTATTCTCAGTGGAACTCAATATGAAAATATTGGATATAGGTATTATGGCCAGCCGGCATATTTGGGGTTAATAGAATAAGAAAAGTGTAAATTTTAATTATCCGCTGTCAATTGTCCCTTATGCATAAACACCTGTCCCACAATTCCTGCCGCTATCATGAATAATCCGATCAGGGTTGTTGGTTGAATAGGCTCATTCAATATAAAACGAATAAAGATCAACGACAGAAATGGCACAGCATAAATAAAATTGCTTACGAGTGCTGTGGATGTTGTTTTTCTGAGAGCGTTCAGCCAGAGCAGGAAGGTAATACTCATTTCAAAAAGTCCGACATAGCCGGCGGAAAGCCAGGCAGACAAAGAAAGCGATCCCGGTCGAAAGAAAAAGAGTGCAGCAACCGATAAAATAACTGCTCCAACCGTAAAGGGGATCCATAAAGATATCACCGGATCCTCGTCGATTGTTTTGGTGATCAACCAATAGATCACCCAAAAGATCGTTGTCGCAAAGGCGATCAAAATGCCCGGAATACTAATGCCGCCCGGCATAGTATTGCCGCCCAGTACAACGACCAAAGCTCCGCCAAACGAAAGGAAAAGCATTAATAATCGCAAAACATAAAATTTTTCGTGTTTTAAGATCATAGCAAACACAGCCAACACCAAGGGCCATGTAAAATTAACAGCTTGGGCAAATTGAGCAGGCAGCATATCATAAGCCTTGAACAACAACAAATAATAGATCACGGGATTCAGCAATCCGGCCAACAGAAGTCGTTGTCTGTTTTTTTTCTTAACGTTTTTTAATTGTTTAAACCGTCCGGTAAAAAGCATGATCAAGCTTAGGGCAAAAAATGAAAACAGGGTTGAAAGGAATAATAATTCAAAAGGCTTCAAATATTGAAGAGCTATCTTAAAAGCTGTGGCCACCGAGGACCAGAGAAGCAGAACAATGCCTGCTGAGAGCAGGGCGATTTTGTTGTTTTTGTTAGTCAATGTAATCCAGAATAGTTGTTATAAATTTGCTAAAATTGGTCTTGAATCATGACAAACAAAGAGATCTCCCTTCGGGACCCCTTCGGGGCTGAAACAAGTTCAGGATGACGCGTTTTTCATTTCCTCCTCTTTTCTCAAGTAGGCCAATTGATCGTTTCATCATCTTTCCACTGCGGGCTCATCTGAAATCCGGTCAATACACCGTCTTCAAACCAAACATCCACGCCCGTATCACCATAGCTGAAGATCAGGTCATCATCTTTGATCTTTTCAATATCAGGCGTCTCCCATTTAAGTTTTTCAATTTCAGCAAGAGCGTCTTCCATTTCCATGCCGGTCTGCAGTACTTCAGCAACAAAGCACTCGGGATTCCCAATGGTGATCACAAGCAAACGATCATCTTCAGTTGAAGAAAATGTAAAAGCGACATCAAGATCATCATAATAATAATGGTCGCATATTTCACCATCTTCGTTTGTGGTGTCCAATGCATCCGGTTCATCCAGCAATTCCACCAAGCGTTTTTTGCTGATACCAAAAAGTATATTTCCAATTCCCTTGCCGGGTATTGCTTTCCACATTTCTTGCATAATAACTCCTTATTAATGATAGGGAATTTAGATAAAAAAGTAATTCTTATGCAAGTAATGAATATTATGTTTAATGATGTAGGGACGCAAGATTTTGCGTCTTTGTGTGAGGTCTGCCTTCACCCTTTTATTTCCCCCCGAAATGTTTTATACTGCAATGCAAAGATAAATAACAAAGGCAATGATATGAAAAGAGCACTCGTTTTAATATTGATAATATTTTCATTTTCACTTCAAGGAAAAGACATGATCGAACTAGTTGAAAGCATCCCCATTGAAACCACACTCGACAATGAAGATATTCGGAATACATCGGATGTTTGGGTCGAGATGATATCCTCTGCAAAACAGTCACTTGATTTCGGTGAATTTTATATTTCTCATAAAGAGGGTGATGCACTCGAACCGATTTTGGCGGCTATTTATGATGCGGCTGACCGGAGGGTGAAGGTGCGATTTATTATCGACGGTAATATGTATAAAACTTATCCTGAAACTGCCGATAAATTAAACGAGTATCCTAATATTGACGTTCATGTTTACCACTTGAATGAGATCACCGGCGGTGTGCTGCATGCCAAGTATTTCATCGTTGACAACAAAGAGATCTTTATCGGTTCACAGAATTTCGATTGGCGAGCACTCGAACACATCCATGAATTAGGGATCAGAATTGGGAATAAAAAACTCGTTTCTTTTTATAAAGAATTATTCGAACTAGATTGGTCTCTGTCTGCAGAGGACGCAGACACGGGGGCCTTGTTGCGTAATATCGTGTATTCGAAAGATTTAGAAATGTATCAAATTAAAAATGCAGAATATGGGAAGGTCAACATTATACCTACTGCCAGCAATATAAAGATCATCTACCACGCACAGAATTGGGATGAAATCCGGGTAGTAAAATTGATCAACTCCGCAAAAGAAAGCATTAGAATACAGCTCTTGAGTTACTCGCCCTTGTCGCGGGGAGAGTTGTACGGAAGGTTGGATTACGCTTTGCGCAAAGCAGCAGCTTGTGGTGTAAAAGTTGAGATGATCTTGTCCGACTGGAATTTCTTTTCCCCAAGAATTGACTACATTAAATCACTTCATGCTATTCCTAATGTTGATATCAAATTTTCAACCATCCCGGAAGCCAGCGAAGGCTATGTCGGCTTCGCGCGTGTAGAGCATTGCAAATATATGGTTGTGGATGACAAGGAATTTTGGCTGGGGACATCCAATTGGTCCAAGAGCTATTTTCACAACGGACGAAATCTGGGCGTCATTGTTGAAAATGATAAACTTGCCGAAAGAGTTTCCCGGATCTTTTTGAAAAGTTGGGATTCCGACTATTGCCATCTTGTAGAATTAGGTAAAGAATACAAGAGAAAAGAAACCAGAGAATAATTATAACATACAGATCATTTCTTAAGATCATTTAAAAATGAGATATTACTTTTTCGTAACTCATTGACACGTCTTCTGATCTCAAAAAAATCAAGGGTCGTATCTGCCGCATGGTAAACCCAATCGGCCTTAAATTCGCTTTCCCGCCAAACTGAAAATTCATCTGATGTGGATGTGATCCAATTGGCAAATGCAAGTTGCATGAATGATTCCGGATACACGGTGGACCCTTGGGGGGAATACTCGTGAACGACAGTAGCTTCATCAGACTTATCAAGGGAATAGCTGACACGCCCATCGGAGATCCGCATAAAAAGGATATGCCAACCCCATAAATTCATTACTTGAGAATCCAGCGCATAATCCGGACGGAAAGGGCTTGTTTGATAGCTTTCCCAGGTACTGAAATAAACGCTGCTACGCATATTGTTATCTTTATCCCAAACATTATAGGGCAAATATTCAATGTCGCATTCGGAGTACAAGCTGTCGATCGGATAGCTCAAGGGAGATATTAGATAAAATGTTTGAATATTCCCATCCTTGGTTTTGCGAAGCGCATGATCAAAAAACACCTGTGCGGCATAGGTGCCTTCGCGAAAAACCGGAGGAGTTTCCAACCGGCTAAGTTCCATGTTCTTTACATTACCGTCTGTCTTAGCTTTAAGTACCATGATCCGGTTGTTGGTGCCGGGTTGAGCATCGGCAAATGAAATAAGATCACGGGAATAACTTGCGCCCGAAGGAGGCGCGTTGGAGCCGTTAATCGCAGACCAGCCATGTTGAGCCAACAGAGTGTCTTCAATATTTGTATAATTAAAATCATCAAAGAACTCTTGGTATGGCGCCCCAAAGACAAATGAGAAAAAAAGAATTAGAATCAAAAAAAAGCATTTCTTCATTTGTGTAGGTCCTTATATAGATGAAATATTTATGTTGATAAAAAGATACAAAAATTAACCTTTGGGGAAAAGCAAGAAATCAGCAGCTTTGATTATTAAAACGAGGGTATTGATACTCTAAACTTTAATGATATTTCATTTCTTTCGCAGGGAAATCATAGTATATTGTTGCGCTATGATACTGTCATTGAAAAAGCGCTTTCTTTTCTTAGATTCTATTCAAAGGACTTGCCATATATGAAAAAATTACGCCGTAATGCACGCATGCTTTGTATCCAACATTTGTATGCGTATTTACAACAACAAGATGAAATTCTGGATACTGTGATCGAGCGTTGCCTCTTGTTGAACGAAGACCCGGATTTTGATGAAGAATTCTTCAGAACTCTGATCCATAAAACCGTCAACGAGATTGACCAAATTGACGAACGCATCAAAAAACGCTCAAAGAATTGGGCCTTTTCAAGGATCACACTCATGGACAAGATCATTTTGCGTCAAGCTATTGCGGAAATGATGTTCATTGAAGATGTTCCGCCTCGTGTGACGATATCCGAAGCCATTGAACTGGCAAAAGAATTTTCTACCGAGGAAAGCCATGTCTTCGTTAATGGCATGCTCGACCGTATTTATAAAGACTTAGTTGAAGAAAAAATATTAATTGCCGAAATAAGCCCAGTAAAAGAAGGTTAAGCGAAAAATGATTTTTGATAAAGTACTTATAAAATTGTTCGGAACACCCTCCGACCGCTACTTGAAAACAGTGATCCCCATCGTTGATGAGATCAACGCAAAATATGATTCCATGAAGGATATCAGTGACGATGGCCTGCGTGCCCGCACACAAGAAATGATCTCACTCATCGCAGAACGCCGTAATGAAGCCAAGAAAAAAGCCGAAGAGAGCAAACTTTCATCCGAGGCTGCCGATGCAGCAATTTTTGAAGCGGAACAGGAAACACTCAATGAGCTAAAAGTTGAGGCCTTTGCTATCGTTAAACAAACGTGTAAGCGTTTGGTTGGGACAAAAGTAAATCTTCTGGGAAACGATGTTGATTGGAATATGATCCCATTTGATGTTCAGTTATTGGGTGCGGACGTCCTTCATAATGGCAATATTGCCGAGATGAAAACGGGTGAAGGCAAAACCCTTGTTGCCACCATGCCGATATTCCTTAATGCGCTGACCAAGCGTGGGGTTCATGTTGTCACAGTGAACGATTATCTTGCCGAACGTGATGCCGAATGGATGGGTGCGATCTATAAGTTTCTTGGATTGAGCGTTGGTAAGATCCTAAATACAATGCCCCCCACACACAGAAAAGAACAATATGCCTGCGATATTGTCTACGGAACGAATAATGAATTCGGTTTTGATTATCTACGCGATAATATGGCGATCCGTCATGAAAACATGGTCCAGCGCGGCCATTATTATGCCATTGTTGATGAGGTTGACTCCGTCTTGGTCGATGAGGCCAGAACGCCGTTGATCATTTCAGGTCCCGTACAATCCAATTCAAACGAACGTTATAAAAAATTACGTCCACAGGTAGAGAAACTAGTCCGGGTCCAAAAACAACAGGTCAATCAACTGCTTGATGAGATAAACCACACTCCAGACGACAAAGAACACGAACTGGAACGTGGAACGATGCTTCTACAGGCTCAGCACGGTGAACCCAAAAATCCTCGTTTCATGAAGCTAATGCAGCAAGCCGATATACAAGATAAATTATTCCGGACAGAAAGTTATTATATGCAGGAAAAACGACTGCACGAAATCGACGATATGCTTTACTATGCCATTGATGAAAAAAGTCATACCATTGTGATCTCAGACGAAGGCCGAAAGATCATGAATCCGGAAGATCCTGAATATTTTGTGATTCCCGATATTGGTGAAGAGTTTGTCGGGATCGACGAAGACACAACGCTTTCAGACGAAGGAAAACAAAAAGCAAAAGCTGAAGTCCAAAAGAATCACGGACATAAGAGCGAAATGATCCACAATATCACTCAACTCTTACGTGCATATTCCCTCTATGAAAAAGATGTTGAATATGTGGTCAAAGACGGCAAGGTTCTCATTGTGGATGAATTTACCGGTCGTATCCTTCCCGGTCGCCGTTACTCGGATGGTTTGCACCAGGCCATCGAAGCTAAAGAAAAGGTTCGCATCGAAGGTGAGAACCAAACCCTGGCAACTATCACCTTGCAAAATTATTTTAGAATGTATGATAAGTTGGCCGGCATGACCGGAACGGCCGCGACCGAAGCCAATGAATTTGATCAAATCTATGGTCTGCAAGTTGTGACCATACCCACAAATAAACCGGTTGTTCGCGAAGACAGTGAAGACCAGATATATAAAAGTCGACAAGCCAAGCATCAGGCAATTTCAGACGAGATAGCATCCTGTTTTAAAAAGGGACAACCTGTATTGGTTGGTACGATCTCAGTTGAAATTTCCGAGATGCTGAGTAAAAATCTTAAACGTGCGGGAATACCCCATAATGTCTTGAACGCAAAGCAGCACCAACGAGAAGCCGATGTTGTTTCTCTGGCGGGACAAACCAGTGCGGTAACCATCGCAACGAATATGGCCGGTCGTGGTACTGATATTAAGATCACAGACGAGGTCCGTGCGGTGGGCGGTTTAAAAATCATCGGCACCGAACGCCATGAATCCCGTCGTATTGACAATCAGCTGCGAGGACGTGCCGGACGACAAGGTGATCCCGGTGAATCCGTTTTCTTTATTTCTCTCGAAGATGACTTGATGCGTCTCTTTGGAAATCTGCGCGGTAATACATTGCTTGATGCTATCCCCGATGATGAAGTAATTTCCATGCCCATGATGACAAAAATGATCGAGCGAGCACAGAAACGTGTTGAAGAGCGAAACTTTGGTATTCGTAAACATTTGCTGGAATATGATGATGTCATGAACAAACAGCGTGAAGTTGCTTATGACCGTCGATCTTATGCGCTTGAGGGCGGGAATCTGCAGAAAGAAATCGATACCATGCAGGAAGAATTTATTTCCGATATGATAGAAGAACATACCGCAGATTCAAATCCCGATAATTGGCTTTGGGAAGACCTGCGACAGGAAATGTTGACAACGCTCATGTGTGATATTCCCAAAGATCACCAAAACATGAATCGCGAAAAATTGAAAGAATATTTTATTGAGCAAGCAAAAGAAACGTATAGCCGCAAGTTGTCATTATATCCAAAAGAGATCATGCGTGATTTTGAACGCTGGGCCTATTTAAATTCGATTGACGGGCTCTGGAAAGAGCATCTTTATGAGCTTGACCAGATCAAAGAAGGCGTGGGTTTGCAGGCGTACGGACAAAGAGATCCACTGCTGATATATAAATCACAAGCATTTGAATCATTCCAGAATTTACTGGCACATATCAATAAAACGACGCTCCGCCTGCTGTATCGTACGGATATACGCTTACAGGAAGAACCGCAAAGACCCGCACAACCCATACAAGTTGCACAAGCGTCAGCACAAAATATGGGCTTTGCCCAAGGTGCACAAAATGCTCAAGCGCCATCACAACCCCAGGCACCTCAGGCCGGAAAAAAAGAACCGATTCGGCGGGATCACCCCAAGGTGGGGAGAAATGATCCTTGTCCCTGTGGAAGCGGAAAGAAGTATAAAAATTGTCACGGACAAGTGTAGGGAACGCACATAGACGTTCCAAGATAAAAGACTAAAGGCAAAAGACAAAAATATAAAATGTAGGGAGCAGGCATGTCTGCTCCTTTTACATTAATCTATAAATAGAAAGTCGTAAGACATAGAGAAAAATCGCTATCCTTCCAAGATAAAAGACAAAAGGCAAAAGAATAAAGTAGGGGCTCGACATGTCGAGCCCTTTTTGTATAAATGATTTCTTTGTGTTTAACTGATTGGTGGCAACCCGTAACTCGTCACTCGTTTCTCGTCACTTTTCTTGCGGATAGATCAATGCATCTGTATCATAACCATATGAACGAGCGATCGTTTTTAGTTTTTCAAGGACCAACGGATCCAGCTCTTTTTCCCGGGTAAGGATCCAAAGGTATTTGGTTGAACTGCCGGCGACCAGAGCATATTGATAGTTTTCTGTATCCAGGGCGATCACATTGTAATCGCCGTAGAAGGGACCAAAGAACGAAACCAGTAATCTTGCCGGTTCTTCAGCATTGGGAATATATGCCTTGCCCTTAGCCTTCTTGGGTCTACCGTTTTTCATGCCTGAGTTGATAACACGAACGCGTGTTCTTCCTTTGCGATCGGGTTCAAGCATGGAATAATTTGCCTGTGTTTCGGTCATGCCCCGTTCGAATGAAACGTCTAATCTGGCATACTCGTACCAAGTCCCCAGATACTTTTCAAGATCGACCGTGTTTACAACTGTCATAGAGTTGGAAAAATCATTTGAAGCCATAGCAAAATTCCCCGTAATTAATATGATTATACTTAGCGCAATAAGTAAAAGCTTCTTCATGAAGACTCCTTTGTGTTTGATTAATGAAGTTACTTTCTTTCGGTTGTAATTCAAATATCATTTATCAAAGTCACTTAATGGCGAATGTTTCCCGTAGTTGATAGCTGCTTCCATCTATTTGATGCATTACGACAACAGCAAGATATAGGCCGCGGGAAGGATAGTCGCCATTTTCCATCCTGCCATCCCAAAACAACAGACAAGAAGGCTGAGAGAAGAGTGCTTGCTCTTTGCGATAAATAAGCTGTCCTGCCAGATTGAAACACATTAATTCGCAGTATAAAAGTGATGTTTCCGAATCAATGCTGAATTGAATTCTGTCATCTATCCCGGGCGAAAAGATATCGGGATAAATATCAAGATCATTCCGTGATCCGGGAAGTGCTGTAATACTATTTAGACGTCCCGGGGTCATTGCAGAAGGAGAAACCGAGGAAAACCAAATATTTGGATCATTGGAAGAAATATTTACAAACTGCTTTTCAAGACTTTTTCCTTCGTGAAGTTCCCCGTGATCACGAAGATCACAATGGTCGATAATATTTTTCATAGGATCGAGCAAATAACAATCTGCACCGCTATTGGGCAATGAAGGAAAGTTGTCAAAAGGATAGGTATAAGAACCCAAAGGGTCATCGCTGTCACATAAAACGTTATACGTGTTCTCAAGCATGCCTTCAAGCGTAACAGTAGTGTTATTAACTTTCAGCTTCCAATGATCAAGATCAAAGGGCTTGTTCTTACATGACAGCTCTATAAATTCAGCTTGTCCATAGGTGTCCATAGGCTCAAAAAGTATCTCGTTGAAATGGCAGGGCGTATCAGAATATGGATAATAATATTTAAAATAATATGTGAAGTAGGGCCAGCAGGTAAGTGTGCAAGCTTGAGTTCCCTCGATAAAAACATCAGAAGTGTCGACCCTTAACAGAAGTGTATCTCCGGGTATGCTTTTGGAAATAAAATACGAGTGTTCAACAAGTGGTGTACTTAATATAATTGTCTGATCCGGCAAAGAAAAATAACCATCGTTTATTATATAAATACTGAGGGTGTCTAAAGGCGTGAAAAGCTCTTTTTGGGTGAAACACGAAAGATGAAGTAATTGCTTTTCTGTTTGATTGTATTTGCCGGGTGAACCCCAATACGATATTTCCCAATTTAATGGATCGCGATAATTTAGAGCAGTATCCACCAGTTGCATGGCACAGTCGGGAGGTATGTCCCAAACAGCATCATAGTGCAAGTCGCAGATGATAGAACCGGAGCGGTTCAGAAAACGGATGACATCTTCACTGTTGTTCAGACTGCGCCATGCGGGTGGTATAAAAGCGTTCTTAACATTGGGGAAATCATCGTAAAAAGACGCAGATTGCGCCAATACCAACATAGAATCTGGATATAACACATGATCACGTTCCAATTCAACGCTCCCGGTCATGTCCTCGATTAGAAGCCCTTTTATTTGGATAGGCATATTTGATAGTGAAAGGATTTCAATATATTCACCGGAGAAATTGTCACCCGTTTTACAGACAAATTCATTAATGATAAGGTCGTTTTCATAAAGCGGAATGTTGACATCAATGGATTGTGTGTCAGCGGGGATTTCATTACATGAGACAAAAGCGAAAAGAGTAAGATGTCCTTTTGAGCGATAATGGTAGTCTTGCTCTATGCTCATGGAATCACCCGGACAAATCGGTGATGTTCCATAAAAAACCACGGTATCATTCAATTCCGGAAAGTGTGGGGAAATATCCACAATATATCCATAATAATAATCGGCAATTTCCAGCAATCCAGTATTGTTTATGGAAAACGAAATACTTAAAACATCTTCTGAGGTCTCGCAAGCTAATGATGATATATGTATTTCACGATCTTTTGGGGAGATTGAATTGCGAAAACCGGGCGTGCCGAATAGATCCGAAGATGATCCCCATAACGAATCCTGTGAGCGAATTCGTTCAATGCTATATCCCGCATCGGGCCAAATTGGATCACCCGTAAGATATGAATCTGATATGTAACGATCCGGAAACAGCAAAGCAAAAGATTTTTGTGTTGAGTTTGACACACCATACATGCCGAAACGGGAATCGGGAATAGAAAAACGTGGAATTGAATCGGGAATCAGGTGATCATATTCTTGGGAATAGTTGGGATCAAGTATCAGCCCATAGTGACCGGGAAGCAATAAAGAATCTGGAAAAGGGATGATCGCATCAGTATCCTGAGCATCGCAGATGTAAAACATAGACATATTAATCACCGAATCGCCGGCATTATAGATCTCGATAAATTCCCCGGTATTATCATTATCCGGATCGATCATGAATTCGTTAAAGAGGGGTTGAGCGGAGAGGGTGTAAAAAGAGAAAAGTATAACCAATATCTTTCTTAATGCAGATAGTAATAATGAATTGATCCCGGAGGGATCAAACAATATTATATACTTTACTTTCCCCTTAATATCAACCCTGAAGGGGTTGAAACGAAGGATCCTAAAGGGATCAAACAATAATATAAAATGTATCGCGCTGAAAATTCCAACCCTGACGGGGTTGAACAGCTTGCTAAATGTACTTTTCGTTAAAATCAATTCCAAACCCCCGAAGTTGTCGTAAGTATTCTTTTTTTGGTGATTCTTTTTTATGATGCTGTTCTTGATCTTTAACATATTTTATCAAATTCATTTCAGCTTCTAAAGAATAGGTAAAGGCACCATAGCCTTCATTCCATCCCATAAAACCAGGGAAGAGTTTTTCTCTTCGAATAAAATCGACGCACGACAATTTTATGTCTTTAACTAATGTTGAGATTGAAATTGTTGGATGTACATGTGTTATTATGTGAATATGATCTTCAATACCACCAACTTGATATACAAAACATTTCTTTTTCATTAAAATACCTGCGATAAAAGAAAAAAGACGCTCACGGTTATGTTTTGTTAGAGTGGGCTCCCAATTCAAAATTTGAAAAGTAATTTGATATAGAATACGAGTGTAAGTTCCCATAGTGTCCCCCTATAAAACTTGTTGGACCCTTTTAGGGTCCTGATTATGTAAAGATTCTAGTCCTATATTGTTGTTTGACCCCTTTGGGGTCGGAAATGTCTTGCATATATATTTCGTCCCTTATTGAATTGCTCTGCAGTTCAGATTATTATAGAATCAATGCACCGGATTTCATCCGGTGTGATAAATAATTGACCCCTCTGGGGTCGATCTATCGGTTATGCTTGGAGAATTTAGGGAAATGAAAAACGAATTTCTATACGAAATATTGTGTTGTGATGGGCATCACATAATGATTGATAGAAATCGGTGTAATCTGCGTAATCTGTGGTTATCTTGAGGTCAAGTCCAAGTATGCTTCATTCGCAGCCTTGATGATCTCTTTTTCGTTCTTGACCTTACGATTTCGCATAAGAATGTTACCGTCACAAATGACTGTATTGATGCATTCGGGATTGGAGCTATAGACCATATCGGAGATCAGATGCCCTGATGGGACAAGGGTTGGATGATCCAAATTTACGAGCATACAATCTGCCAGTTTGCCCTCTTCGATCTTCCCGGCATTCAGTCCTGCAGTTTCTGCTGCTTTGACAGTAGCCATATCGAAGATTTCTTGAGCAGGTAAAACAGTAGGGTCGCCCGAATTTGATTTTTCGCGTAAAGAGGCTATTTTCATTTCCTCTAGCAAAGAGAGATTATTGTTTGAACAGGCGCCGTCCGTACAAATGACCATTTTAATATCTGCTGCTTTTGCTTTAAGATAATCGAAATGACCGGAGCCAAGCTTCATATTCGAAGCGGGACAATGAGCAATGGTGACACCACGTTTATTGAGTATATTTCTGTCCGTATCATCAATATGTACGCAATGAATCGCGGTTACGTTTGGTCCAAGAATTCCAAGCGAGTCCAGATATTGCACCGGTCGCAAACCGAATGCTTTTAATGAATTATTAACTTCCGTTTCTGTCTCAGATAAGTGAATCTGATAAGGCAAATTATTATTTCTTGCAAGCTCGGCTGAACGGGTCAATGTTTCGGCAGAGACGGTATAAATGGCATGAGCGGAAACCGCAAACCGTACACGAGAGGAATAGTCGCCGCTATGATCAATGGTCTCTTGAGCGTAAGCGATCATCTCATCTGCTCTTAGGGCATTCATACCATCAACAAGAACGGGCGCGATATCAGCGCGCATTCCGAGCTCATCGGCGGCTCTTGCCGTACCGTGCGGGAAAAAATACATATCGTTAAAGAAAACAGTTCCGCTCTTGATCATCTCTAAAGCGGCAAGACGCGTACCATGATAAACATGATCTTCAACAAGCTTGCTTTCAAGTGGCCAGATATGATCTTCAAGCCATGAATGCAATTCAATATCATCAGCATAACCCCGCATGAGTGTCATGGCCGAGTGGGTATGCATATTATAAAAAGCCGGTAAAATAGCAAGGCGAGACCCATCGATCACAGTATCTACGGAAAGGGAAAGGTTGGGTTTTATAGTAGTAAAACTGTTGTGTTCGATATAGATATCAACCCGGTCTTTTTTCAGTAAAACTTGCTTGATCAATAGAGACATATTTTCCCCACGAATGTGTTAAAAAGTTACAATGTTTGTACGGTGTTTTTAATGTGGTCGATAAAGGCAAGGAGACCACTGGCTCGAGAAGGTGACAAGTTACTTCGAAGGCCGGCTTCTTGAATAAAATACAGGTCTGCATTATTGATTTCATCAACTGTTCGCCCATTGAAAACCCGAAGAACAAGGACGATCAATCCTTTATTGATATGTGTATCGCTATCGGCTCGGATCACCACCTTACCGTCTTGCTTTTCAATTGAAACCCAAACACGCGATTGGCATCCGGGTACAGAAAAGGTGTCAGTCTTTAAAGCAGCGTCCATGGGAGGAAGAGTTTTTCCCAACGAGATCAAATATTCATATTTATCCATCCAGTCTACGTGCTGTGACATGTTTTCAATGATCTCATTTTGGATCTGTTGTATTGTTTTTATCATGACTCAATCCTTATTCCAGCATGCTAATGGCTTTATTGATCCCTTCGACCAAACGATCCACATCGTCTTTGGTGTTGTAAACGGCGAAGCTTGCTCTTATAGTGCCCTTTATTCCAAGAAAGTGCATTAATGGTTCTGCGCAATGTGTGCCTATTCTTACGGCGATACCCAACTTATCGAGTATCATGGCAATATCGTAGGCATGCATGCCTTGTATATTAAAAGAAATTGCACCCGTCCGTTCGGTGTTCTCGCCATATTGTTCCATCAAGGGAATCGTATTTAGTTGTTCAGATGCATATTGGAACAATTCCTTTTCATGTGCTTGGATATTTCCAAAGCCAATATCAGTGATATAATCAATAGCTTCACCAAGACTAATGGTTGCAGCAATATTCCGCGTGCCGGCTTCGAATTTATAAGGGAGTTTTGCATATGTTGTTTCGGAAAAACTAACCTTTTCGATCATACCACCACCTGTTTGATAGGGTGGCAGATCTTCAAGATGATGTTTTTTACCATAAAGGACACCAATTCCCGTTCCGGCATACATTTTATGTCCCGAAAATACCATAAAATCACAATCGAGCTCTTGTACATCAAGAGGCATATGCTGAATAGCTTGTGCGGCATCGATCATAATGGGCACACTGTTTTTATGGGCGACATCAATAATCTTTTTAAAAGGAAGAACTGTTCCCAAAGCATTTGACACACAGATAATAGCGACCAGCCGAGTGCGCAAGGAGATCAATTCGTTGAGAGCTTCAAGGGTAGCTTCTTCATCTTCTTGTATTTCAAGAATTTTAAGGTTGGCATTTCTTTCGTTACACAGGACTTGCCAAGGTATAATATTGGAATGATGTTCCATATGAGAGATGATGATTTCATCTTTTTCACGAATGGATTTACCCAGAGAATGGGCAAGTAAATTGATCGACGCGGTCGTCCCGGCGGTAAAAATGACTTCTTTAGCTTCTTTCGCATTGATGAACGTTTTTACTTTTTCACGAGCATCCTCATAGGCCGCGCTAGCAATTTCGCATAAATAATGTTCGCCACGATGAATATTACTATTTTCATGGGAGTAATAATTACAAACCCTGTCAATAACACGTTGCGGCTTATGGGTGGTTGCGGCATTATCGAGATACACCAATGGCTTGCCGTAAACCATCGTTCTTAATATGGGAAAGTCGTTCCGCACTTTATCAATTTGCAGCATAAATACTCCTCAATATTTAGTATATAAACTTTTTCAATTATACTTTATAGCGGTCTGGCCAGAATTTGATCAAGCGCTCGTATATAAATTTTTCGTATCCGAGTTGCTTTGGCTCATAAAGAACACCATCAGGTCGTTGTTCCGGCATATAGTCCTGACCTGAAAAACCGCCTTCTTTATCATGGGGATAAATATACCCCAAGCCATATTGAAACTGCTTCATCATATTGGTCGGTGCATTGCGCAGGTGCAAGGGCACCGACTGAAATCCGGTATCGCGGATCGACGCCTTTGCCCTGTTGAGGGCCATATATGAAGCATTGCTCTTGGGTGAAGATGCCAGAAACGTGGTGACTTGTGCCAGAACGATCGCGCCTTCAGGAAGGCCGATAGATTTAACCGCCTCAAATCCTGCGTTTGCTATAACCAGTCCCTGTGGATCAGCATTTCCAATATCCTCTGAAGCTAAAATAAGTAAACGCCTTGCTATGAAAAGCGGATCTTCTCCGCCTTCCAGCATGACGGTCATCCAATAGACGGCGGCATCGGGATCAGATCCTCGGACAGATTTAATAAAGGCAGAGATGGTATCGTAATGATAATCGCCATCTTTGTCATACAGCAATGCCCGTTCTTGCAGGGCGGTTTGAATATTTTCTTTTGTGATAGTGAATTTTATATTGCCCGGATCATTGCCCCTAACAAGCTGGACGGTAATGTCGAGCGTATTGTACATCTTGCGGGCATCACCGCCGGAAGACATTATGAGAAAAGTCAGAACATCTTCGGGTAATTTTATCTTGTATTTGGATAGGACAATATCTTCCTTCATAGCCCTGTTAACCAAAGCGATCAGGTCGGCAGGTTCCAGTGATTGGAGTTTTAAAATACGGCAGCGGGACAAGAGCGGTGAAATAACCTCGAAAGAGGGATTTTCCGTAGTGGCACCGATCATGACAATATCACCGTTCTCAACAGCGTGTAAAAGCGCATCTTGCTGGCTTTTATTGAAACGATGGATCTCGTCGATAAATAGTAAGGTCTTCTTGCCCATTTGTTGGTGCGAAGCGGATTTGCGAATGATCTCTCGCACATCTTTTACTGAAGCGGATACGGCACTCAATTCATAAAATACAGCATCGCCGGATTTCGCAATAATGCGTGCAAGTGTGGTTTTACCCGTTCCGGGAGGGCCCCACAACACCAGTGAAAAAAGTGCATGTGAAGCGATCATATTATGGACGAATTTACCTTCTCCGATAAGATGTTCTTGTCCGGCAAATTGAGCCAGTTGTCCGGGACGCATTCGTGCTGCGAGAGGCGGAAGGTTGGTAGCGGAAGTAAATAATGTTTTTTCTGACATGTGGGAAAATACAAGTTTAAAGGTAAAAGTACAAAGGCAAAAGTATTCCGTCATCCTGAATTTATTTCAGGATCTCTCTGTATGTGTGATGCGGATCACCTGTAAGAAATTTTGGTATACATGTATCCAAAGAAGAATTAATTTTCGATATGAAAATGAAATATGTTTATATTCTAAGTAATAAAATGAGAACCGTACTTTATATTGGAGTAACGAATGATCTTAAAAAAAAGAATATTTGAACATCAAACAGGACACGGCTCTTTATTTTATAAAAAATATAATATAACTGACTTGATGTATTACGAAAAGCATCCTCTCATGATTGATGCGATAACCAGGGAAAAACAACTTAAAAATTAGCACCGAGAATGGAAGTGGAATTTGATTAAAACAAAAAAAATATCTATGTTATATTTCACGTGAATGGTATGATCGTGAAACTCGAATGAATTTAGAGGAATGTATTAAGCTGGATCAACCCCCTGAATATTACAGAAAACCGTGAGGACAAAGAGATCCCGAAATAAATTCGTGATGACGACCCAAATTTATATAAATTGAAACGCCACTCCGTCAAACAAACCTTTATCACTCAGCTTGATCTCGGGTATCACAAGAAGTGCCATAAATGAAAGTGTCATAAAAGGAGCGCTAAGCTCAGAGCCAAGTTCTTTGGCGAGCGCATCCAGTTTCGAGTATTGCCCAGCCACTGTATCAAAGCGCTTATCACTCATCAGTCCGGCGACGGGCAAAGTCAGGATCTCCGAGATATGATCTCTCTCGCTGACAACTGAGATACCACCTTTATTTGCGATGATCAAATTTACCGCTGTACTTATATCTGTTTCGGAAACACCCACAACGACAATATTGTGCGAATCATGGGCAACCGAAGAGGCAATAGCGCCTTTTTTTAATCCGAAATTTTTAACAAAGGCAAGCTCTGGATTTCTGTTCGCATAACGATTAATGACGGCGATCTTAAGGATATCATTTTCCGTGTCGGAAATAAGATTATGATTTTCCGTTTTTATTTCCCAGTCTATACGCTTTGTTATTAACTGACCGTCGAGTACTTCAATGACAGGTGATTTTGTATAACGATGCTCGATAAAGAATTCCCTGGCTCGTTTGGGATGAACGTTGAAATTGTTTTGAGCTTCGATCTTTTTATGCGGAACAAGTGTGCGGCCTTTCCTAGCGACTGTACGTCTTCAAAGTTAATTGGACAAATTTCATAGTAAGTTAAGAGATACATTTTAGTTTACCAAGTTTATAATCTGAGCATGATTCTGACGGCTCAGATTTTGTTTTCTGCGTGATTTTATTGTT
>Ga0208769_1000008_pt1 | contig 129104 bp, 159 predicted proteins | sample AntAceMetag02UKC_FD_184768 | JGI IMG/M metagenome (GOLD analysis project Ga0208769, IMG submission 184768) | Saline lake microbial communities from Ace Lake, Antarctica- Antarctic Ace Lake Metagenome 02UKC (SPAdes) (version 2) | ecosystem: Environmental > Aquatic > Non-marine Saline and...
AGCCCCAACGCCGCCAAGCATTCCGCCAATACCCTTAATAGCCTTGAACCCGATAATCACAGGAGCAAGAAGAGCAGCCCATTTAGCTATATTTTGCGTCCAAAAAACAATTGTATCTTTATTTTCTGTCATATAATCAGATACTTTTTTAATCAATGGAACAAAAGCCTCGCCAAGAATCATGGCAATCTTTTCAAATTGAACTTTTACATTTCCCATCTTACTCACAAACTTATTCCATTGATCTAAATGCTTCTTATCTTCAGCAGATATATTCGATTGCTGGTCAATATAATCTCTAAGACCTCTAGCTTGAGATGCATTTAACTCGCCAGTAAGTCTTAACATTCTAATATGATTTTTTAATCTTTTTTGATCTACTTTTTCAAGATTTTCAATAGAATCTTGAAGAAATGGATATTGCATCGCCAGTTGAGCTAAATTCTGTCCCATCGACTTCATTGCATCAACATTAGATCCAACAACATTCTTAATGTTTTTCATTATCTTTTCAAAACCACGAGCAGACACGATAGGAAAACCCTTTTCAAACTCAGAAAAAAGTCCAGCAGCTTCCATCCGAGTTATACTGAGAGTTTTACTCAAAGAGTCCATCTTTTTTTTCATTTGACCCGCACCGACATTATACTTTGACATCTGAGCAGATAAAGTAATCATGGTCTTATAATACTTCTCTACAAAACCGATTGATTCTTTAAACCCCAAACCGCCCCCCACCAAAGCAGCAAGTTTTTGAATTGGGACCATAGCAGTTTTTGTAGACTTCCCAAGTCCAGAAATAGCTTTAGTGAATTTAACAGTAGCCTTTGATGCCTCTTCAGCACCTCTGGCTTGAATGTCAACTATAAATTTTGTCATTTCTTCTGGGGTATTAATAGGCATATTGTCTCCAAAATAAAAAAGAGGAACCTTTCTCAGTATTCTAAAAGAACCTGTAGTTTCCTCTTTTTTTACGAATTAACGCTTTGAACGTATTATTTTCTAACCGATTATTTCTTCCATTCTTTCTAAAATTACAGAAGCAAGAGTTGGATGAAGACTGTCGATATTTTCCTTTGTAGCTGGCAATGTTTTTCCAGCACTATCAACTAAAGTCCAAGAAGTTAACAAAGAGATAAATCTCTCATACCTGACAGAAGAAGCGTCAAATTCAATGGTTTCTCCATTAGATGTAATTCCTCCACTTCTTTTCATTATTTCTATATTATCTTTATATGAAGGTTTTTTAAAAGTAAAACTAAAAGCTACAACTTGATCTTCTTTTAAATTTACATTCTCTTCTAATAAGCTTTTTTTTTCGCCATTTGCGTAAACTATACCGTCTTCTACTGCTACATATACATCAAAAGAAACTGTGTCTTTGGGACTGATAAATAAATTCATTTTTTTCTATTACGACAAATTTTAACTTCTAAATAAAAGAAATTTGCCGTTTCTCCTTTTGTTAATAGTTAACCTATTTCCCTAATAATCCTTTTATTGCTTGGTTTTGTTCAGATCCAGTTATCGACTTATAGGCAGAAAGCATCTTCATATATGTCTCTATGTCTACTGCGCTCATTTTTCTTGTAACTTCTGGTGGACACTTAAATTCTATAAACATTAAAAACTCGATAACTTTTTTCGGTAATTCTTTGCTGGATGATCCTCTTCCTCTAAGGAAATCAACCAGCTCGGCTAGTTTTTTTCCTGCTCATCCTGAGACCCTTCTGTTGTGGTATCGTATCTGTCAATAAGAGCAAAAACGATATCAGGAGGAAGCGTATCTATTATTTCTGAGGTTACAGGAACAGGGGTTCCTTTAATGTCTTTAATGTCCCAACTTTTTATACAAGACTTCATTCTCAAATCTCTAAATTTAAAATAGTCTATACCTTGTAATCCATCAGGGGTATACCTCTCACACATTTTAGATAAATTATTTTGATCTCCCCAACTCAAAACCTTCCACATCGTAGTTAAGACTTTAATAGGTCTGTCTGTCTCTTTTATTTCTTCCTGTTTCTCTTGCTTTTGTTTGATAAAATCTTCTTGTTGCTGAAATTGAATTTTCCCCTCTTTATCACTTAAAACAATGATTTTATTAATACCACCACTTGTCACGATATCCTTATAATATAATTTTATTTCAACTATTTGATTAGTTGCACCAAATAAACCCATTTAAAAATCTCCTATATAATTACCCTCAAATAATTATCGACAAAAAAGAAAAAAACATCCACTACTAAACAAAAAAAAGACCCTTTCGGGCCTTTTCTTAATTATTCAATTGTTTCAATGGTTAAATACTACACTCTTCAACAAAATTCTCACTAGCACCGCCAGGTTCGCTAACAAAACGAACACCAGGAAGTGCATGCCAATTAACAGTAGTTTCAAAGAAATCATTCGTTATAGCCATCTCTTCTACCTCAAATACCACACATTCTTTAAATTGAACATTCCAAGATGACGAACAGTTTGCAGAAGCATCAAGAGTAGTACTATATCCAAAACAAATAGTATTATCGGCTGTACATCTTGTTTCATTGCCAGTCTTAGATTCGCCAGAATAACCATAAGCCCTCAATCCAAGAGAACTATTCCTACCAAGCAAAGTAAATGAACCAGTTATATCTCTTTTAGTCGGGACAACAACCGCCGGAGCCAAACTCGAATTCAAAGTATAAATTCTCTGTACATTATTAGCTACCGACGCTGTAAAACTACGGATTTCAGAAGGCTCTACACTTACGCCAGTTCCACCGATATTTACGTTTACATCGTTCCATGTAATAATTCTGGTATTTCTTTGTGAATAATTTGGAAGATCAATATCTAATGCTGGATCAGTTTCCTGTTTTCTGTCTATGCCTATAACATTAACTGTTATATTAAGAACATCTTCTGCCGCAATATTAAATTCATACGAATCTATAACAGTCCCTGTGTATTTAAAACCAACACCATTAACATATTTAATATAAATATCTTGTTTGTTAGCAGGAACAATATCTCCACCGTCTGTTCTTTGAATTGCCCAATCCCATAATTGTACTAATGGAGATTGCGCAGTTCCAGGATACAACTCATATACACCTGGAAAACTAACGCTTCCACCAACCTCTACTGGACCCAACTGATAGACAGTCTTGTCTATCTTTCCGTCTACAACATCTGGTTTATCAATAGATTGAGTTGCACCAATATCAGCAGAAGTCGCTCGGACAAAATACGACGATCCGAAACGAACCCAACCAACAAATCCTAAATAATCACTTGCAGCCATGTTTTATCTCCGTTTTTTAATGATTAAGACCAAGATAACGTAGTATCTGTTTTAATTCTATCATGGTCAATAGGCCACCCAGCCTCTTCTGACATATCCGCATATGTCTCATAAACCTGTACACTCTCATCTCTTAACCAATCATTAATATCGGTATATTTTTCCCCTGCTCCGTCTAAAGCTCTATCGATAACATGCTGATGAAGTACGCTAATGCTTGACAAAAGATTGGATGGAACCTGAGTTTCTGCGAGAGAAACTTGATAAGATTGCCAAAACTCGTTCAAAAGATCAACTTCAACGTCCAAATAAGCCTCTTGCAAATTTACAATAACTACAACGCTATCATATAGTTCAGTTCTTTGCTGTATATTGGCTATACGAGCCTGTCCTATGTGGTCAGCGATTGTCGAAAAATCTGTATTAAGAATAACTGCCATTTTAATTTTCTCCTATTTATTATGTTACTTTGCGTCTTTCCTTATATTACCTACTTCTACGTGTTATCCCTTTTCTTTTTTTTAAATTATTTTTTTATCACAAAATACTTGTTTCTCTGGGGAATCTGTTCTGTATAAGTTCTTCCCAAGCGAACCAGTCTATCGTAGCAGCCTTTAACATAGTTCCCTTGAATATCTTGCCATAATCTATAGTCGCAGGCCAAGAATTAAAGAAGAACCTATCCAACTTAATAACCTGAGTATTATCAGAAACATTCCACGAATAACAAGCAGTACGATCCAATTGCAAAGTCTCAAAATCAACCACACTCTGAACCATAAACTCCTCAACCTTCCACCTATCCTCTATATTTATTCTAGACCCTTTCTCAAAAAGACTAATATCATTAACTTTTATAAAAGTGTCATTCGAAGATATATCCGCTTTTAACGTAGTTGTATTATATGGACCAACCAAAGGATAAATATTCTGCTTCAATCCCTTCTGTATCGTATCAACCATCTGCAAAAGGAACCGATAAGCCCCCTCTTGATTAGAATCTCTAACATAAATAGCAATCTGTATATTATAAGTTTCTTGAGTACTACCCAATGTCAACCATTCAGAAGACCTATTAAGGGCAGTGACTGTTATTGCTGGGTATCTGGGGATAACATCAGGATCTCCAAGATAAATGCCTTGTACCATATTCTGATTAAACATCTTCTCAAGAATAGAATTATCATCAATTTCCCATCTAAAACGAACTGGATCACTAATCTGTATATGAGTCTCGTCTAGAATACTGTCTACAAAGACTGGAGTCTCTCCTTGCGTTGAGTTTCTTATAATAACTTCATCATTCTCTCTAAAACGATTCGAAGTATTAACGGTAAGAATAGTGTCTCCAGGTTCAGCATCAACTGTTAATACAGTTTGAGTACTAACCCAACGAGCAATTATACGCCTCACACTGTCAAGAATATATTCCATTTTACTTAATTAGGGTTTTTATAAAACCCTCTATAGCTCTTTTTGCTAATTCTTTTTTTATTACCGTTTCATTTACTTCAGAGATTTTCTCTATTTCTTCAAGTATGATTTGCATCTTTCCAGTATCTTCTTCTAATTTAGCTTTATATAAAGCATCATATAAAGCTTTTAGATCGCTATCTGCGACTTCTGTTTTAGGCAACATATCTTGAGTTTCTAATATTTCGCCTTTTGCCTTAGATAAAGAATTCCCCAATTTTTCTAATTTATTTTGAAACTCTTTCCCATTTTTAAAACTAACTTCTATCATAGTCTTTCAAGACCCTTCTTCCCACCAGGTGAGGCTCCCTCTAGTCCATACTGTCTTAACAGTGTTGGGTTGAAGAAAGCTCTACCAATCCTGTGCTGACCATGCAAAATTATTCCTCCACTCAAGATGTCAATCAAACTCTGATTCGCTATTTTTGTCAATAAAGCACTATAATCAGATTGGGCAGGAGAAGATTGAGCCATTACATATTTATCATAAATGTAGGCAGCAGCTAATCTGGCTGAAGTAACAGGGACAGGATCTGGGTATTGAACGCGAAAAACACGAGCACCCGCTTGAAAAGCATATCCAATAGCTTCTTCTGTTTCAAAAATATTTCTATCTATTGGATCTACAATGTCAGATATGATATGACGCTCCTCGTGAGTTCCATCAGTTATAACGACAGAATCCCTTACAAAAAATGGAGCAGCCTCAGTAGTAATAATATAATCATTATACTCACTAACGTTTGAGAATAATGAAGTTTCAAAATCAGCTAATTCAACTAAAGGGGTTATATATAATGAACTAAGATTACTATCTATTTCGCTGTCGGCAAACGCTATATATTGAGCTACTGTATCAGTTGGAACCTGATTTGTATCTAAAGTATTTCCTATTCTAAGCAAATCTACTGGAGTCGTCAAATCTGTTGGAGTAGCACTAGTTAAAGCTTGTGCTAAAATTCTTTCGACTAAAGTTTGATTAGAATATCCCATTTACTTATCCTGTGTTGTTAGATTCTTTCGTTATTTTCTTATTAGCGATGATAGCCCTTCTGAGACATCCTTTAACCACAGAATTTCTAGGATCGCTAGATTTTTTTACATTCCTAATCTCAAAAGGTAATTCGAGGTCTCTTACTATATTCTCAAAAACTTCGCAAAATCCCTTTGGCATACTTGTGCCGCCAGCAATAACAATGTCAAGAGGAACATCAAATTCGCTCTTTACTTCAATGAACTTCTTTGAAAACTTCTTTATAACGTTAGCTATCATAGCCTTATAACACGCGGTGAGAGCGAATAAAACCTCATCATCATAGTTATCTTTGCTCAAATCAAGCTTAGTTTCCTTCATAGAAGTTACTTGAGATATAGGTTTACCTGTTTCATTCGATACAGTTTCGTCAATCCAGTCACCAGAATTCATACTAGACATACCAACTATAGGCATTCCTTTATACGCAAGAACACAATTTATTCTGCCAGACCCGAACGATATTCCGATTCCTGAAAAATTAAAAATCTTATCGTTTTCTGTCACTGTAGGATTCTCTGCAAAAATAACTGCCAATCCCTCTTCTATAACAACGACATTATACCCAAGACGAGAAAACATAGCTTCTAATCTAGCTTTATGAAAAGTACTTGTTGTAGCTTCATCAACAGCTTCAGATGAAACACAAGTACAGACTACATCATTCGGACCAGTTGCTCTCCCAATAGAAGATTCTATTAATTCAGCTAAAATTAGCATTTTTTTATCTTCATTTTTATTTAGAACACCATCTTGAAGAGGTCTTCTCAACTCTACTTGCCCAGGAAACATTTTCGCTACTCTAAGAGAGTCTTCTCCAATAACAAAATACTTATCTCCATCTTTAACATATTGCCAACTATTCTGTTTAAGAACATCTTCAATATCATCTATATCAGCAACCTCTACAAACGCATTTCTAGTCGTTTTGATTACAAGTTTATCTTCATCGCCTTTCGTTGCTGTTTGAAAAAACATTGTGCCGCAATCTACTGAACATATCTTATCACTCATTTCTTTTTCCTTTCTCTGTTTATCAAAAAAGATCTTCTAATAGACTCAGATCTTCTTCCATCGTATCGTCTGTAATCTCTTGATCTTCGTACTCTAAATTGCCTTCTGCTTTTTTTGTCATATTATCCATACTTCTTTTATGTATCTGTACCAAAGTTTCCTGATCAAGATCTAATTCTTCTCTTTTTTTCTTAGATACAACTTCGTCTTGAGATTGACCTTGGACTATGACAGTACTTTTTTGGTTTTTAACTAAACTAGAAAGCCCACTTATAGCTTTCATTATCTCTTGATTATCTTTATTTTGATTACTAACTTCTTGTTTAACCATTGCTGCTATAGATTTAACTAATTCTTCTTGATCTATAGTATTTATTGTATTGTTTACTATCTTCTTTGAATCTTTTATCTTTTTTGATTTCTTAGAATCTTGTTTTAAAACTTTTATAGATCCACTTTTTATATATACTCTCAATTCACCCGATTTATCTGGGTTCATTGCAAGATTAACTTTATGTAAATCTATTGCTTGCTTTACTCCTAAGCTGAGATTTAACTCATTTATAATAATTGCACGATTAGTTGTATTTGCGACAAGAAACATTCTATTACCTCATTGTACCGATTCTTGGTAACGGAGTTACAGGAGGCTTCATTTCCATCTTATATTCTTTTTTACACTTGGGACAAACAAAATATATAACGTTATCTCTGAAATTTATTTCAAGAGTAGCCTCGTCGCTGGCGTGTTCTCCACATTTGCATACACAATATATTTTCATGTTATCTCAGTGATTCTATTCTGTTCCTGTAATCGTCTCCTACCTTATTTATCGTCTTTATTACATCTTCTCCTAAACCAAATCCCTCAAGTATTTGTTGAGATTTAATTAATTCTGTAAGGATAGAATTGCCGCTTTTATATAGACCATTAATAATCTGGGAGCTTTCTTTTGGAGCAGATTTCTTAGGAAGAGGATAAATAATATTGCCCTTTTCGTCCTTTTTCCCCATTAAAGCCTTCCACCACTGACTAACAGTATATTCTTGTCCTCCCACATTTATTATAGATGAACCAAGGAGTGATCTTCTTGGTTTTTTTTCTCTTTCTCCAGCATTCCACTCTTTTATATCTTCTTCTCTTGATTTTTTCTTATCATCTCTCGTTTTTTGATCCCAGTTATATTCTGCGTGAGTGGGAAAAATATTTCCGAAAATATTTCTCATATCATCTAGTCTGTCAAGCCTATTCTTCATAGTCTCTGGATCGTCTTTATATGTTTGTCTAATATTGTTTTCGGCATTAAGTATTGTCTCTATAGCCGGTTCTATAAAATGATCATGAGATATATTTACTACATTATTGAATGCTTTTACGTATTTTTTGTATGTATTAATATCAGCATTTGGAGGAGGAACTGCATATTGCTTATTCATAGCATCTAATTCAGCAGCAGTAATTGCTCTACTTCTACTTATAAACCCATCATCTTGAAGCATAGAATGAATTATAGGATTTCTATCTGCTGTAATTCCCTGCATATCAAGCTGTCTTGTTGCCTCTTGAGCAATCCTCCTTGGATCACTACCTCTTTGAGCTAAATCTATTCGTGAAATAATAGCTTTAGTTTTAGCTACATCATTCATAACATTATACAAAGAACCACCGTTTACTAAACTACTCCATTTATCAATTCCAGATCCATCCATATTTAAAAAGACTTTTCCGTTGACGAGTCCTTCGGTATTCTCTATCACGCCTTTTTGCTTATTTCTCATTTTAAATGTTACAGGATCGATATCGTCCTTACTAACTGTATGATTATCTTTAAACAGAGTGTCTACTTGACTAATACCCATAAGCATAAGAGACTGTATGGTGTCTGCTATTAAATTATTTTTTATTACATTTTTAGATGGATTTACAACAGCTAATTCTCCATTAGATATTTTATCTATTTTATCATTCAATAAGTTGGTTATTGGTTTTCCGATTTCATCATTAACTTCTCTAAGAACATTCCCAGCACCGCCATTTTCTGTAGACGCATACTGCTGCAAACTATTCCATTTTTGTTTATCAACGGCTATTTGGTATTCAGGTGATGTCTTATCTACTATTGATCCTAATTCACTTATTCTGCCTCCATTATCATCTAATATATTTTTGAAAGCCTTACCAGTCCCAGATTCTTTATCATACGACATCTGATTCTTTTCTTTTCTGTCGTTAATCGTATTCGCAACACGACTACTCATGCCATGAAGAATATAATTCAAAACATCTTCATTCTTAGTAGAGATAAGAGAAGACATAACCGGAGAGAGTTGAGTTCTAATATCCCACGATTTCTTATTAGCAGTAACTTGTTCAAGACTTATATTCTCTGGTAAATATTGAGGGAATTTTATAAAAAAATCAACAAGATAATCTCTAAGACAGATAGATTCACCTGTTTTTGGATTTAATCTTTCTGTTCTTCCTAATCCAATATTATCTACAGTATTTATAGACTCCCATATCATACTATCTACATCTTGACCAACAATCTCTGATTCTAAATTAACGCTTTTTAAATATTTTTTGACTTCACCAACTAATGATGAAATGTTAATATCATTACTATCTTTTAAAAATGTATCAAAAAACTGCTGAGATTCTGGAGAGTTCCATTTTATCGGATATCTGTCCATCGATTGTCTTTTTGATTTTCCAACCGTTTTCTTTCTAGGTCTTTCACCAACCACATATGAATCTCCCAATCTATCATTTAAATCAGCCATTCCCTTAAAAAACAAATCAGGTTGATCTATATTCCCATTACTAAGTCTTACCTTAATAGTCTCTGGTAGTTTGCCCTCAACGTTACCTGTTAGTCTCTGATCGACTTGAGAAGCGTCCTGTTGAGGTCTTATTGAACGAATAGTATCCTCTACGTCTTTTTCTTCTAAACCCTTCTCAGTAGACAATATCTCTTTCAATACAGATTGGAACAAACCAATATTATTTTCCGCTAACCAAGATGGATCAACAGAAGGAATAGTATCTAAACTGTTAACGTCAATAGCACGAGCATAATTTGCCATCTGAAGTTTTAAATTTTCATTTAATTCAACTTGTTGAGGCTGTTCTTGAATCTGTTCTTGAGGTTGAGTCTCTGTCCCAAGTAGAAAACCGACCAATTCATCAACAATATCACTATCAATACCTTTTTCTTGCTTTAATATATAATTAGCAGTTTGAACAAAATACGGCATTAATTGAGGATTTTTGAAGAATGAAGGAAGTGGAGGAAGCACAGAATCTAACGGAGCTACCGGGTCTACCAATTCTAAAAATTCTCTAGCCTTAGTCACAACCATAGTAACTTGCTGCGGATTTAAACCTTTTGCCATCTGAGGCTGAACCTGAGGTTGAGAACGATCAATCGCTTCATCAACCTCTTCTATCGTATCATAACCAATGTCTTGTGCTTTTTTAAATCTACCAGCTATTTTATTTACAATATTATTGAAAAAAGACATAATTGACTCCTAATAATTAAACTATTCCTACATAATATTTAATTACACAGAAAAGATTAAACTCCTTTTATATTTCGGAATTAATAGTCTTTTAGCTTATTGTTTTTGAATTGTATCTATCTTCAATGTCACTAATGATAGGATGCCTAACTATACTTTTAGCTGTCAACTCATTAAAAGAGATCCCTTTAATGCCTTGAAGTCTGTTCATAGCGTCTGTCATCCCATTTTCATGTCCAATGTCAGATTGCCTAACATCTCCAGTAATGACAATTTTACTATTTTTTCCAAACCTTGTCAAAAATAATCTCATTTGTTCAGGAATAGTATTCTGAAACTCATCTGCCACTATAAATGAATTGTTAAAAGTAATACCTCTATAATAGGCAAGAGGAATCGTTCTAATAATCCCCTCGCTAATATAATTGTTTATTTCTTTTTGAGATATGTACTGTTTTAGTATTTCAAATAAAGGCATCATGTAAGGTGCAATCTTATCATCTGCGTCACCAGGAAGTGATCCTAACTTTTCACCCATAGATTCTTTACAAGGTCTTGTAAAAATAAGCTGTTTATATCTACAAGCTAGAAGCTCTTTTAATCCATAAATAACTGCAAGGTGCGACTTTCCGCATCCTGCCAAACCATGAATGAAAGTTATTTCATTATTCTTAATTGACTTAATAACTTCTCTTTGTTCTTCTGTCTTTGCTGTTAATGCAATCTTCTTAAATGTCTTACCGTTCTCTGTTGTTTCCTGTTTGTTTTTTTTTGACAATTTATTACCTTTTCAAAAATAAGCAAGCCATATCTCCTTCTTTTTCTATCATAACGTCTCCCAGTACGTATCTAAGATGGTTATCAGAATATTTAGATAAAGCTTCATTAATGTCTTTCCAATCGTCATATTTTATATATGTACATTTTCCACGTATAGCTTTTGATTTTATTTTTAATAGATCAATTTTTTTATCTTTTTTAATATCATCAATAATACTATCTATACAATTTCTCATAAATAGATCTTCCCAACCACCCTGCTTATAAGATGTCTCTAGCTTACGCCTCTCTTTGGATGGAAGACTAGAAAACAGAGTATTTCTCTGGTTGTTCGATAGATATTTGGTATAAGTCCAAAATTCATTAAAGTCTTGAAATATAGAACATGACGATTTCATTTTTAACTCCTACTTATTTCTACAATTAGAATAGTCTCAATTCCTCTAAAAAACATTTATATCGACAGCATGATGAGTCACAAATACTATACATTCAATATCATTTGATTCAATGATTTCTGTTATTTTTCCTTCTATTGAGGCTATCTCACTATCGCTGGCAGAATTTATTTCGTTACCAACTTTGATATGAACGAATTTACCATCTATAGTAAAACTCTTTGCTTTTATATCTTTTGGTTTAATTGTTTTTACAGACTTAGTTTTGACCACTTTTTCTTCTTTTGCTTTTGCCATTAAATTTCCTTATAGTATATTTTGAATATTAATTGTGCTATCAACTATTTTAACTTCTCCATTTGATAGCATATATGAATTTTTTTGATCTAGTGTTCCCTCTAACCATTTGAACAACATTTGTTTTTGGATTACCAATCCTTTATTTTCTAAAAGTATAGAAACAAATGTTGTTGAAATCCCAGTTAGCAATGGATTATTTCCATCTAATAACTCTTTTTTAAGTTTTTTTGAGGGAACAAAATAAATAGATATACTTGTATCTAACAATGCTTTTTTAATTTTTGGTAAATTTTCTTTTACTCTAGGATCGTTTGGTGAAAACATATTTGTCCTTTCTACTTGAGATTAACTATCTTACTATCGGAATTAATAATCACAAACAATAATCATCAATTCTATACATCACACGTCCCTTCTAAGCGACTTTCTTTCTCTAGGCGACCCATGGTGCCTTTTTTAAGTTTAAGTTAATTGGGAGGAAGTTAAGCCTTGTTCCTCGCCATCCTGTGGTATGCGTTAGCTACACCTAAACGGTATTTATTAGCCCTCATATGAGCAGTATAAATAACTATCAAATCATATTTTTCAAGTAACTTAGTTATATGAGAAATTTTATGAGTTCCTATGACCCTTCCTGTAAACATTTTATAGTCTTTTTTGCTTTTTGGTTTTAAGAAATAATTTCTATAAAGAGTACAATAATCGTTTTTATTTTTAGTGTCAGTAATTTTAAACGTAATAGTTTTCAAAAAGAACATTACTTCTTTGGTTGTCACCTTCTGTTTCTTACATTCAATTTTTAATTCTTTAACGGGAATTGCGTTTATCTGTTTCTCAAACGCTAATCCAAGTACCTGTTCTTTTTTTACTTTTTTATATTTTTCAAAGTATGCTATAAGAATATCTCTGTAAATTGTAGATGTCTTAACTTTTTTATTAAAAGTATATTTACCAAAAAGAAGATCAAAGTTAAAAGCATTAAAAATATCTAAAGCTTTGTTGTACGCTTCTAAAGTATTATCGTTCTTTGCAACATATCTGATATATAATGATATGTTTTTTACAATGACTTCAGGATCTTCATCATATAAATGTTTATACTCTAAGAATCCTCCTACAAGCTCTGTCATATCCTTTTTAAAAAGCTCTTCTAAATGTTGTTCTGATATTTTATAATTCTTATTTATCATGTCAATTTTCCTTCTATCTTAAAAAACACTTTTTCAAATATTAGACTGGAGTATTAAAGAGATATTACCTGGAGTATTACTACTATTATTATGTGTGCCGGACCGTGTGCCGGACCGTGTGCCGGAAATGGGGTCTACCGTGTGCCGGACCGTGTGCCGGACCGTACAATTTAAAAAAAATATTGCAATACATTTTTTGCGAAAATCAAATTTAGATATCATGTCCATAACGAAGCAAATATTTTTCTGTTTACTCGTCATTAAATCCTCTGTGATATCTATGGATTCTAGTCTCTCTAAAAGCAAACTATGAACGCCTCTCCAAGCTATTATTTTTCTATTATTAATCATCAAAAATACTATTATGATCACGCCATTATTAACTGTTTCGGTCCATGATATCAAAAACTTTAATCACAAAAAAAGGAAAATTAGAATAAAAAACGAATATGTAATTAGAAAAAAATATCTAAACAATTAGTCAATATAACCATAATGCCAAGTTACGATAAAATACTAAATGCCCAAAGAGTCGTAACTGTTTGGGATACAGAAACTTTCGGATTCACCGGAGAAGATGGAGAATGGGGAAGCGTTATCATCTCAGGAACCGTCTATCGAGTCGAAAACGATGATGGAAACTTTCTCTGGGATACACTAGGACACAAAGCAGATCAAGTAACTTTTGAACAAGGACTAGATGAAAATACAACAATTAATTTTCAAGGAATATGGCAACCTTTTAACGTTACCTGGCTAGAATATACAGACAATATCCATATATTTACAGTAGAAATAGAAGTAGAAGAAGAATGTCTCAGAATTAACAAAAAAATGACAGAAGAACTTACAATCCCACTAAACGAAGAAGTTGTAGAAAAAAATGCAAATCCGACAACATGGGAAGATTTTAACTATATACATAGAAGATGGAAATTTATAAAAATGACAGGAGTCAAAGGTAAACAAACAATAGTATGTCAAGAAGATATTTCAGACGAACCAAAAGTAGAAGATTATCCAATTTGATTTTTTAGTCAAAATGTGCTAAATTTGATGATATAATGTAGCGGAGGTTAAAAATGCATAAATTAACGCTACTTATTCTCATTTTTGTTTTCTCGGGATGTACTATGCCAATCTTCGTAGAAACAGAACATCTATCTGTTTTTAAAAAAGACCATATCCCCAATACAGACGGAGTTTTAGATGTACAAGTCAAAGGCTATAGTTACTATCACCTATGGGTTCCAAAAGAATCTACAACTCGACCAAAAACTAAACTATCTCCTATCACCCAAGAACCAATATTTGATTTCTTTTCTGATGGAGAAGGAATAGAAGGAGCAATAAGAAAACTAAAAAAACGACCAGCATCATCATCAGGAAGCTGCTTCATCGTAGCCAAACAAAACGATTACTACTACGCCGTTACAGCAAGACACGTGATTATGATCGCAGATGCTATAATCCTAATAGATCAACAAAAAGGTGAAATTGTAACCGTTCTAAATAGAGCCGATATCGCTATTCTTAAATTTAAATCTAATAAGATTTACCCTATCTATAAGTCTTCATTAAATGCAAAAGTTTTAGACGACGCTTGGCTCGTAGGATATCCAGGAGATGTAATAGGAACTATCAGGAAATTTACCGTAAAAGGGAACGTATGTAATGTCTCAAAAATAGAAATATGGTTCTCAGGAGGAGGAGCTAAGGGCATGTCAGGTGGACCTATGCTCAACAATAAAGATGAAGTGATAGGAGTTATTTCCAGATTTATCCCATCCATCCCAACTTGCGATAATTTTGTAAATAGCGTTCCAGCACGCTTCTTTAAATATGAATTAGAATTGATACTCTCAAAAGAAAGAATCAAAAATATCACAAATAGAATAAACATACTAAAAAAGAAAAACTTAAAAGATCAAATAGAAATATTAAAAAAGAACAAATATTAAATTCACCCGATTTGTATTACAATTCACCCGATTTATTTGAGATCAAGGAGAGTGAACGGATTTTCACCCGATTCTATGCCATCAATATTTAATGTTTCTCCCATTGGATCTAATGCTGCAAAATCACCCTCAACAGTAGCATCTAAGATTTTGCCTATCTCCTCCTTCTTTCCCTCTATGGCAGACCGCAAAATAAACATGAGAGCCATCCTCTTAGAAGCAATAGCAATAGAACCACTATCAGATATGTCTTTAATGTCAATCGCTATCCATTCATCCTGACCAGAACATTTAAAGAAAAAACCAACAAAAAATCTAGAAAAAATACTATCATCCCTACATAACACACCAGTAGTATGAGAAAATAAAGCCTTCTCTAAAACCTTGTAATGGAACTCGTTAATAGTCTTGCAGATTGTTGTGATCATATTATATAGAAATAGCGGCTCTAATATCAAGAAGAGCCTTTCTATATTTTTCGACAATTTTATCTATTTCTGTCCATTTAGCAATATAAGGAATGTCGTTTTTAGTTAATACTATCTCCTTGGAACCACTAAAACATAATATGATCCAAGCTCTATTTCCTATCTCACAATCAGAAGTGAGAATCTCAAAATCAAACAAAATCTCTTTAACATGCTTCCCATCAATAATGTCACCCTTTTTGAATTTATCCATGATTTTATCCATAATTAAAAATACACTAAAAAAACAAAAAACTCCTCTATCTATACAATTTTAAATATTCTACCTTAGTTTTTCCGTAAGCTAACTCGAAATCCTTATCACTCATAGCATTAACTTTATATGCTCTTCGTTTTGCATACCAATAATTTTTATAAATAGGACATATCTTTAATGTTGACCAGAATTGCTTCTTAAAATTCCAACCTAAAAAGAAATCCTCTTTAGCCCACCACTCATTATTGTGACCAAACCTTTTTGTTCGGAATAAATAATGAACCAATAATTTCCAATGAGTAATTCGATATATAAAACGTTTATTCATTTTTTTCTGCTTTAACGCTAACATATTGACTCCAATACCAAATAGATTCACACAAATATTCTGCTGTATAGATTCTTGGAGTTCCACCCGGTTTACACAGCATGTTACGTGAGCAAGCTAAAGGGACCATAGGCTCATTTTCTATAAAAGACGCAATAATACAGACAATCTCCCAATCAGCGTCACAGTAGCGATCTCCTGCGTTTTTAGACAGTTCGTGTGCTGCATATAAAACAACTTTAGCAAACTTACAAGGCATTGGAGTCCCAGTAGCCTCAACTTTAACAAAACTATGCTCTTTTGGCTGTCTACAAGTCTTTTTAACGCTTAATTCTTCTACATTATCTATATGAATCGTAGTACTAACGAATTTATCGGGATTTACTGGAACAATACAAACATCATCTATACTATCTGCTCCATCACCTTTAAAACGTTTATCCCAATTTGCTATAATTAGATCATGCAACTCAGAGTCTGATCCATTAAAATATGAAAAACCCATACCTTTCTGGTGACGATCTTTAGCGAACTTGCTCCATCCAATACTAATGTTTTCTTTATTCATTTATTCATTTATACCATAAATAAAAGCACAATTAAGGATTAAATAAAAAAACCCTGTCAGCCTAAGCCAACAAGGTTTTTCCCTCCGTCTTACGACTCTTATTTATTTTTTGCGACACAACAAGTAATTATATTATCTGTTACAGATGTCGGAAACAACGTATATTTGGGATATTTTTCTAACATTATAGCAACCCAATCAGCTATCTCGTCTTCCGTCAATTCTCTCCCTTTAATGTTGTTAAATTCAAGAATAATAGCTTTATAACATTCAACAATAAAGGATCTTGCTTCTTTGAGTATATCTTCCATATCTTTAACTAAATCGACAGAAAAATTTGACCAATTCAAAACAACAATATTCGTTGGCTTATCCATTAAACCCTCGCAACAGGTTCACAAACCTGCAAAGGAGAAAGTATATGAATAAGACCAAACATATCTATATTTACACTAAATCCTTTAGGCAAACTATTAGTCATCTCTTGTGCTATTTCTTTTCTTTTGGCTTTGTTTGTAACCAAAACACTCATAGCCTCTATCATCTCAGAATACGTCGCACTTCCAACTAGTTCTTGATTGGGTAGATACATGTTGATCTCCTTTATATTTATATCGTCAAAATTTATGTTAACTAAACAGTGACCAAAGTTTTGCTTGCTCCTCAGTAGGAATAATTCCCTTGCAGTCAGCTTTAATGTGGATCTCTCCCGCTTCAGCAGCACGATCTCCCCACTTTTCTCTAACCTCTAAAACACCTCCAGCATGATGTCTTTTGTCTCTATGAGCCGGACCCAACGATGCAAAAAACTCGTCCAACCAAATATGAACTTCAGAAAAATCTTCTCCTAACTGCTCTTTGCAATCTTGACAATGCTTTTCAAAACTTGGCATTATTTTTTAGCCTCTTTAATCAACTTATTAAACGTTATAGCCTCTACTTGATGAGTCTTGCCTAATATTCTCATCATATTTCTTATACCATAATTATCGTCAGAATGTATAATCACAGGTACGTCTTTTTGAAGCTCATAATCAACCATATCAAATGCAATATCAACTCCATTATATTTTGGACTACTAATGTTATAATCTAAATAAACTTTCTCAAACTCTTCGCTAGATAATTTCTCAATTGCTTCTTTGTAATCGCAAGTGCAAAAAATATTCTCTTTTCCAAAATGCTGCTCGAACCATTCGATCCTATGCGGACTGTCTTCTAATATAAATATCATTATAACTCCTTAATTTTTCTAATAATCTTTCGCATTTTTCTGACAACAATTTTTTGACTGTATTGTGTTTTTCATATTCTAAAAGACAATTTTTTATCATGAATACTTTTTCTATACACTCCTGAACAGTCATAATCTCTCTACTTATTAGTTTATCGACTTTTATTTCTATTGGGTCATTATTGAGGATAATGCCGCCATGAACAGCTTTGGTCATAAACATGCAATATTCTGCTTTATTGTTTGTATATCTATTCTCTTTAAGCGTTTTGACTGGTATGAAGTGTTCTATGTTAGTCTCAAATTTTTCATACTTTTTAAATTCGTCCCAGTTTGACAGATTGTAGGATTCGTATGCCTCTTGCTTCAATATCTCTAAATCGTTATACGGAATAAGGTACGGCTTGTTTTCTAAAAAGGTACAATAAACTAGTGGGTGAAATTTTTTCGGTATCTGCTTGATCCCTACTATGGTTTCAGGCATAAGCTCGTTCCATAATCTTTTTTGTTCACCCTGTGATAGAGTTTTTCTTTCAAAATTATTAATATCTGGTATACGATCTGACGATGGATAATTAATTGCAATGAAATTATTTTCTTTAGCATCAAGCCCCACCGACTCAGCAAGAAAAAAAGGATCGCTATACCAAGGGTGGGATAAATTGATGTGCCTAGGGTCTCTAGCATCAAACCAAATATGTCTTCGTATTTCTTTTATTCCACAATTGCCTATTCCTATATTATTCTCATCTAAAGTTCTATAAGCATACTTGTTGTCATTTATGAATTTCTCTACTTTTAAATTTTTTATTACACTCGTATTTGGTGGGACTTTTGATCTAGCTTTTTGGATGATCTCATCGTTTATTTCGTGTTTTTTATTTTTGGCACGCATGGATATATGCCTCCCAAAACCAGGGATACTAGTTAAACGTATCGTTTTAATTATTTTATTAAAGTCGCAGTTATCACCAAAATATTCTCTAACAAAATTTTCTAACTCATAATGGGCAAAACTAAGTGAACATGAAATTCTAGATTCTTTACCAGTTTTAGTTTGATTCCCGCCAAAAAAATCAATACCAAACGCTTTTGTATCTTCTTCATAGCACTGAAGAGAGACTCTTCCATAGTTGTTGAGATCTTCTGTCCTATTCATCTCATAGGGGCAAGAAAATAACCAATGAGCCAGCCATAGATAGCCATCACTCTTAGAGCATTCTACGTCTTTTTCTTTTATCTTCCCCTTATCAAATAGGTCAGTCATATTTTTAAAAACTTCCCCTTTTCTATTTAACCATTCCCCAATAAACTTTGATTGTACTCTTTGTGCTTCTATTATCATAACTACCTCTCATCGTACCACTTTTTTATACAACAGATGTTAATTATTAATATGACTACTGCATTTATTATCATTGGATATGCTCCAACCCCTAAAGCTAAAAAATAACAAATCCATGGAATCTGCAAAAAAGACATTACAATAGGAGACCACCAAATCTTCCTTAACTGAAAAAAAATCAAAATACAAGTCAAAATATTCAATAAAATACCAAAAAGAATTACCATCAATCTCCAACCTTTACAAAACTCTTTAAAACCTTATACTCAAACTCTTTATCACTCTCAAATAAAATCTTTCGAGCCTCTCTACTCGTAATCAATTTACATTCACCTAAATGACGAGACTCAAATGGCTCTCCACTCAAAGTTGTACCATCTCCCTTACGCCAAATAGTATTAATAAGAGTTTTGTAACTATATGCTATAGCAAGACCTTTGTGAGATTCTCCGGTTGTGGGGATATCTGTGTAGGGATCTCCCTCTATCTTCAATAAAACAAAATCAACAAAAGATCTTTTAATCTCTCTTAAATAATAATCCATTAAATCAATATAACCTCGATCTATAATCTATGTCATTAAAAGTACGATCTGATTTTTTATCGTAACCGTCCGCTAAACGCTTAATATGAAAATCGCAAATTGGACAATCAGGGTAAGTAGTACCTACACTACTCGCTCCCGTACATAATGTATCTATATCACAATCAGGACACTCTCTACATGTTCTCTGATTGTTATCAATGCGAGTCTTTTCATACCATCTCTCTACAAACTCTTTAAATTTGTGATTTTTATTTTCTACTCGATCTGCCCATGAGCCAACCGCTCTCATCATCTTAACTTGACCAACTTTAAAACCTTGTTTGTAGCCTTCTAATTTAGCTTCAGCTATAGCGTCTTTTAACTCGTCTTTTGCTTTTTTATTTTCTGTCAAATCTTTCATAATTTTATTATACTTTATTTTTATTTCACTACTCAGATTTTTCTCAAATCTATAGCTAAGGCTGAATAAGATTTTTCTACTTCTTTCTCATGATCGCACATAGATTGTATGAAATCACTTCTTTCTTTAATCCCATCTTTGTTATTTAAAATCTGCAACTCGTTTAATCTCGCCCTTTGCCAAAGTAAACCTCTTCCAGTTTGTCCCTTCCAAAAACTATATAATGCACAACTTAAAGTAATTTTGCGAAAATTAAAGTCTCTATGCCAATAATTATTATCAACACTAAACAAACAATCACACAACAAATAGAAGGCTACATCAATATAAGTCTCTGATATCTCGAAACACCTGTCCCTAACACTCGTATCAAAACCCCATTTTCTCTCACGTTCAGATTTCGCATGTCTACAACATCTTTGAATTTCACTTAAATATAAATGATCTAAACAAAATACAGCATCCGATAATTGACTAAAATAAGGATCAGGAAGAGATTTTGTATACCACAATAAATTTTTGTCTTTATAGTATGTCTCTCTCCAAATATTATATCTCTCTTCTTTCTTCTTTTCAAAATCAAGCCAATCAATTTTATATAAATTAACTGTCCGTCCTTCTGCCTCCGTTGGACTCGTAGATTTTATAATTGAACCTGTTTTAAAGAATTTGAGTTTTGGGAAATGAAATGTTCCGTTTGTTCCTAACATAATATACCTCGTAATTTAATAATCACGACCATTCGTGATATTCCTAAATATGTATCGTTATTTTTTATTTTCTCCTATTTTATTTCTTGATTTTCTATGCCTACTATCTTCACTCCAACTAATAGAACAAGAACTTGAACGCCAGCCACCAGCATATTGAGAATAAGAACTAATACGAGCAAAACCGAAAGTAGGTCTTACTCGGCTAAAACTTCCAGACTCTGACATATAGTGCCACTCAGCAAAACAATAACTGCAATTATCTAATTCCCGATTAGACTGCTTGTATCTTAATATCATCTTCATCTTAAAGTTTAGATCCTAAAATATAGCTGCCAAAAGTTTGCTTTTCTGGAAGTGCGTCTGGTCCGAGTATGTCAGGATTAGCATAACAAAATAAACATGAAGTACCCATTTCAACCTCTAAACCATTTCCATCACAAAATAGTAATGGGATTTTACATTCTCTTCCTAAAAATGTTCCAACCAGAATTACATATACTTCTTCGTTTTTATATCCTTTTTCAAAGTAATCTTCGGGAAAAAAATTAGAATAGAAAATATTTGCTTCCTCTTGATTTTCGTGAGGTATCGCTATTCCCATATTAATGCCACTAAAATGCTCATAATTTTTCATCGTCAGGTGAACAATAGCTAAAGCAAAGGCAGCAGTTATTGTTTGAGATTCCCACTCTCCAGTTTTATAGTTTATGTACTCAATATGCGTAAATTTAGGCTTTTTTAACTCTTTCATCTTATTCTCCCAATCTATTTCTTGAATCCGGTTCATTTAAACTAAAACAATAAGACTCACTTTCGCGGAAAGAAAACATAGAACAAGCTGGACCTCTTCCTCTCGTAAAAATAGGAGAACTTCTCGTTCTTGACCAAATATCATTTTTATTCCATAAATAGGAAGATCTTCTCCTCCCATGAGATAGCGTCGTTTTTAATATCATTTTCATAATTTATTCTACCATTCTAGCTTGATGTCATATTTAGACACATCTAATAATACTATTCCATCTTCTAGCTCATAGTCGTGAGATGTTCTAGGAATTAGATCATCCATTCCTGTATTTTTATCCATTCCTGTTCGCCATCTATAAAAAATAATTTCATTTTCTCCAAACGTTATTTCTCCGTTCTGAGTTTTTACTTTCGTTATATGTTTAAAGGATGCTCTCATAATTTATTGTCGGAAATTACTTTTATCGCACGGATATCCCCAACATACGCATCTGGATGATATGGTATACGAAAAAAGAGTAAACTCTTCCGTTTTTCTTTTTATTGTCAGAAGGTATGAATTTGTAGTGAGAGAGCAGTTTGTATTTTGACTATTCTTGTAGCTACTCATCTTTTGCGGATTAAATTGTCTGCGTTGTAGTATATTAATATTATTTATTGTCGGAAAATACTTCTATCTCGTGGATTACTCCAGCATAGACATGTAGACGTTGTACCATATCTATGATATGTTTCTGTCTCTATTATATGCCAATATCTATCCGATGAGCGTGAACGACTAGATCCAACGTGAACTTCTGTACGACTCATGTTGTAGGAGTTAATCAAACTTCGTTGTAATATGTTCATTATTTATTGTCGTCGCATGAATACTCCCAACATAAACATCTAAATGTTGGAATCAATGCAGTGCCTTTACAAGGGTTACATTACCATATTTCAAACATCAGGAAAGATACTCTTCATAAAATCACAAGTGAGTTGACGAAAACCAAGTCAACTATTGTGATAGAAGATTTGAATGTATCTGGAATGATGAAGAATCATTGCTTGGCTCAAGCAATTTCAGATGTTGGATTATTTGAGTTTCGTAGACAATTATCTTATAAAAGTGACTGGTATGGATGTATAATAGTAGTAGCTGATAGGTTCTATCCATCGTCAAAAACATGTAATGTTTGCGGTTGCATAAATAACAAACTTACTCTTTCGGATAGAACATGGACTTGTAGTTGTGGAGAAGTACATGACCGTGACTATAATGCAGCATGTAATTTAGAAAATCTGGCCACCAGTTCGTTGGACAGTAAAAACGCTTGTGGAGAGATAAGCTCTGGCGACAGTGATGAAATTGTCGTGAAACTTGCCTCGTAGAAGCAGGAACTAAACAGAAAATCCAAGATTAAACGACTTGTAGATTTTTGTAGGTTTTAGGGAACGGTAGCGATAAGAACTCATTAAAGACCCGCACGAATAATAACTATAAGTGATAGAAGATCTATTTGAAGAATAACCGTTCATTCTACAATAACTAAAATTTGTCTTCATTATCATCTTCATCTTATTCTCCTAATTATTTCTTGAACCCTTTCTTGAGAACTGAAACAACGACATACTCCTAATATGCCTCTGTTCGCTGATGAAGATATCACGGAACAATCATAGATCCCTTTTCTTGACCATTTATCATTCCTTCCCCACGAATATGATGATCCTCTTCTTCTGCTTGACGTTATTTTTAATATCATCTTCATATTATTTCTCCGACAAGTTTTTTGCAAATCCAAAATTTAAACTTGAATATCTAGATCTTGAAATGTCAGTACCTATAGAACATCCATAGCCACTAGAATTTCTCGACCAATAATCTAATATCCATGTATTCGAGCCTCCCTCCCATCCCAAAGATGCTCCCAACCTATGCGCCAATAATGTCGTTTTTAATATCATCTTCATCTTATTCTCCTAATTTATGAAACCTTTAAATCCTTGGCAATCGCTGCTGTCAAATGAGCTTTTCCAACACAAACATTCGGATGATGGAACAATTCTATGTGTAATCCCTGATCTTGTGTGAAAATTATCATTTGTAGTCACTGAATAGCTATATCTAGCTCCAAAATCAATCCGACTCATTCGGAATGGATTAATAGATCTTCTTTGTAATATCTTCATATTATTCTCCTGTTTTGAAATCGCTTTTATCACATGATTTTTCCCAACATAAGCATCTTGATGTTGGAGTAAATCTAGTAGTAGTGAATTCTTCTGTCACTGCTACTATTATGCTGAAATGTCTGTCTCTAACTAAAGAACAGTTTGTGTATCATTAACCTTTACATTTTTTTAGAAAAATATTTAATTTTGTAGAAGGAGTTTCTAGTTAAATCTGCTAATAGTATTATATATGATTAGATCTACACAAACTACATTAAAATTCTCCCACAAACAAAAAAGGAGACAACTTAACGAGTTTATTAGAGAATATAAAACAGTCACAAGTACTTTTATTGATATGCTTTGGAAAGAAACTGAAATTCTTCAACTTATACCTAAAAAGTTAACTAGCAAAATAAATACTTGGCTATCTGCAAGAGCTATTCAATGTGCAGGAAAACAAGCTTCAGGAATCGTTAGAGGAGCTAGAAAAAAACAAGAAAAACGACAATTCATGATTAACAAATTTAATGAATTAGGTATGTACAAGAAAGCAAGAAAACTACAAAGAATTTACAATGAAAAGAAAGTTTCTAAACCTGATCTAAAAGAAGTTAACCCAGAACTTGATTCAAGATTTATCAAAATAGATCTAAACAATGAAACGTCTTTTGACGGATGGCTAACTATCTCTTCAATAGGTAATAAACAAAAATTAATTCTTCCTTTTAAAAAGTCATGGCATTTTAACGAAATGTTATCTCAAGGAACTATTAAAGGTGGTATAAGAATTAATAAAAAAGATGTTACTTTTACATTTGAAATAGAAGATGTAGAAAAGAAAGAAATAGGTAATATTTTAGGCATAGATATAGGAAAAGTTAATGTAATTTCATGCTCTAATAATCATATTAGTAAACCTAATAATGATAGACATGATCTTAATTCTATTCTTAAGATCATGTCAAGGAAGAAGAAAGGTAGTAAGGGTTTTAAACGTTGTGAAGATCATAGAACAAATTATATTAACTGGTCAATTAACCAATTAAACCTAGTTAATACTAAACAAGTTAATCTTGAAAATATAAAATACCTTCGAAAAGGTAAAAGAAATAGCCGTATGTTAAGTCATTGGACTTATACTAACATTTTTGACAAGTTGATTAGTAAATGCGAAGAACAAGGTGTCCTTGTGAAACGCATTTCACCAACTTACACGAGTCAAAGATGTAGTAAATGTGGCTGGGTTCGTAAGAGTAACAGGAAGCAGAAAGAGTTTAAGTGTAAGAAATGTTCTTTTGACTGTGACTCGGATTTAAATGCTTCTGTTAACTTATCTCTTAATCTTAGAGCTATTAGCAAAAAGAAACGATTACTTCAGAAAAATAGAACTGGTTTCTATTGGAATGAGGTAGGACAGGAGCATATAGTCCCTGTTGCCTTAAAAACTGGTTAAGGAATATTTTTTCCATATAATTATTAACTATAAAATAGTAGAGCCTACTAATATATTGTCAGAAAGGATTTACCCGTTTATGAGAGAAGAATCATATCAAAAATATGCAAAGGGGAAGACAGGGGAAAAACTCTACTCAATATTAAACGAATTAATAAAGATTTCTAGAAAACAACAAGAAGCATATGAGTCTGAACGCTCTCAATCTCTATCTTGGGCAAAAGAGTTTTGTACGATTCAACTCAAAGTATCGAGACAGTCAGGACACACATACGCTATGATAGAAACCGCTCTCAGCAGATTTTCTGAATCTGTCATAATCTCTACAGCAACCTCAATTAATCATATAAAAAAAGATATAAAAGAACAAAGAGGATGCCAAAAAGGAAATACCACGCTACTAACTATTAACACACTAAATAAAATAAAAGAACTCAACAATATAGAAGCAATTTTTGTTGATTGCCACTCTACAATAAATAATGCAAAAGAAGAAGAAATATACGAGACTTGCCTACCTCTAATCACAGACAAACCGTTTTTCTTTATCTTTATTCAGTAAAAATCCGATAACAAAGTATAAATTAAATCCGACCAGTCAGTCGGGAAAGGAGTAGTTCCTATGCAAAAATACGCTAGAGGTAAAGCAGGTGAAGAATTATATTCGATTTTAAACAAGCTGATAGACATTTCTGAAAAACAACAAGAAAAGTTCGAAAAAATGCATTTCTGTAGTTCTATATCTTGGGCAAAAGAATTTTGTACAATTCACCTTCAAACAGCAAGACAAGCAGGACACACATACGCACTGATAGAAACAGCTATCACGAGATTTAATAAATCAATCATTATATCTCCCAAAATCGCAATGAGCGAACGTATAAAAATAGAGATGAAGAAACAAAGAGAACCACAACAAACAGGAGAAGTGACCTTAGCAACAACTGATTCACTAGATAAACTAAGAGGTCTAGGAAACATAGATGCTATCTTCGTGGATTGCTCATTCATGTTAAGCAAAAGCAAAAAAGAAGAAATATATAATACATGCTTTTATATGAAAAAAGAAGATAAACCGTTCTTCTTCATTTTCGTTCAATAGTACGACTATCTTTTAGATCGCTCTTTAAGAACAATATGCCTATATGTCTATCATCTTTCTTGACAACCTCAAGATATGTCTCACTCTTATAGTTCTGTCGTTTTGAGTCTTTCATACAGACAAGATGAGTGAATGTACAGATTATGATTTCGTCAAGATCTATATCTTTCTCTTCTTTGACAAACTTCTTTATTTCTGTAATGGAAGTTGAGCAGAAAGTGAAAGCTGTGTCTTCTAGAGGTAGAGAGAATATGCGCGAACAAAAATACAGAGGTTCTGCCTTCCTATTAGATCTGCGGAGCTTGATTATCTCCGTTAATATTTTCTTGAGCCATATCATTGTTAATCTCTGTAGTATCTTCTGGTTGTTTTACTGTGGACATTAAAGTATCATTAATTCTTCTGATGATATCTTCTCTGGCTGGGGTCATATCAACAACTCCATTAATTTTTGATGCTAACTGTAATGCAAACATAGTAGCTTGTTCTAAGATGGGACTGTATGGTATGGTAGATACTATACTGTAGATAGCTGCATCATCTACTATACGTCCCTTGTCTGCTTCCATGAGCATCTTAGATATACTAGCAGCAAGTCTAGTCACTTCTGGAGACATATTTAATTGTGCTTCTTTATACCAATTCATCATTATGCCACCGGTTGTTCTTTCTGTTGTTTTTGTTTATGACTCCACCATTCTTGTAAATTCATTCCCTTATATTCCTGAAGTCCGCTATCTATATCTTTATATAAACTACGAGTAAATCCGAATGGCATCATATCATTTGTATATTCGTCTTGAGCTTCATAATATTTTTCCATAGCTTTATCATATTCTTCAGAGGTTTCAAAATCTTCTTCTTGAGGATAGGGAATACCAATATCTACATCGTAAAGATACTCATTAGCATCTTCTTCTGTTTTTTGAATTAAATCAGTAAGAATCTTTATTCCATCATGTTTTTCGTCCATAGAATTTATAGCTGCATGTACCAAATCTTCTCCCATACCTTGATCCCCACTATAGCCATAACCTCGATCAAATTTATTAAGATGCTGAATTATCCCATTATATGCTTGTTCTATTTCATAATAATCCCATGGATGATGAGAAAGTCCATACTCCCCCCCATCATTAACTAAATCAGAAAATATGTCTGATACATGTCCCGAACCATATTGCCCAAATATGTCATCCAATTCTCTACTAATATAATCTTCATCTCCTATATATTTTGGTGCATCATCGGAATTTTGTATCCAATGTTTAATCATTGCTTTATACTCATCTGCTGGAGAATGATTAGAGTTTCCTTGAATCTGATCTACAACTACTCCATCGCCTCGCAATTCTATTGTGACATGAGGTTCGTTATCAGCGTCTCTCAGAGAAGCAATTGATAAATCGCCCCGCTCCACATCATTGCAATAATCACCCACACAGTGATTCATCCTATTTCCTTCAGTAGATAAATCATTTTTGCTAGTTACATTTTGAATGGTCCAACCCTTATACTCTTCTATTTCTTTTCCGGTTTTATTGTCTATCCATGTGGGTCCATATAAGATATTTGCTTGTTGAGTCGGCTCATAGATCTTACCTTCTCCCTGTCCAGCAACAGAAGCATGCCATTCATCAGAAGCTTCTACTGCTTGATCATATGAGTAAGAAGAAATGTCTATGTTCATTCCACTACGTGTTACAAAATCTGTTATCTCAGATAGTTTTTGACCAAAACGATTGACAGAAGCATAAACCATACGAACAAAAGATACATAATCTTGATCAAACCCATCATTCAACTTTGAAGATCTCCACATCTTCCTTGTCTGCTTCAAAACCCACGATTGCATAATTTCTGGGAATTTAGTCATAAGAGCATCTTCTAATTGTTTATTAATATCTGGAGCTTTATATTGTTTAGGCATTTGTACTTGTTGTATCTCATTAATAGTCATTTGCGGTCTCTTCCTAAACTCATTAGTCATTAATTGAGCAGAATTCTCATCTAAGCTAGATATATATTGAATGATATCTTCTGACGCACCTATAGAGCGTAAATAATCGTCTCTGTTAGTAGCGATAACTATTCTGTACCAACTCATGTTTTTAGTAACTCCAAATATTTAACTGGAATAGAACCATAAAATATGACTGTTTCCGGGTCTAATCCCTGTTCAATCTCATAATGATAATCCTCTAAACCTATTTTGCTTGCCAACGCTTCTACTTGTTCCGCTTCACTAACAGGTTCTTCCATAGAAACATTAGGCATATATCCGTCTCTCTTCATCGCTCCAACATCTATCTTGAATACGTTATCGTAACTATAATAAGCAGTTTCAGGGTTAGAGCTAGTGAAAACAGAGCTTCCTGTAGATCTATTGCTTATTCCTCTAGTTTCGTCTCTTGCTCTAATCCCATCTTTTAAAATATCATCGACTCTATCTTCATATGTTCCATGATAAAGAGCATATCCCTCTAAAACATCATCCCAGAATTCTTTACTAAAATCTCTTTCGTCTAAATATTGATAAACTACGCCACTAAACGCTTTATCGTTCAACCATTCTTCTGGATCTTTTAATTCGAAATAATTATCATCTATCTCTATAATATGCGAATTTCCGTTAATGTACGCTATTATAACACTTTCTCCGTTTGGAAACGTCATTTTCTCATAATCGTCAGACATCTGATCAAGAATGTTCTTTAATTCTTGAATATTTTGTGCATTTTCTACAGTTTCTTCTATGGATATATCTCCTAGTTCAGGAGTTGGTAATAGATGTTCTGGTCTTTTATCAATATATTGATTTCTGTTTTGTTCGTTCCAGAAATTAAATTGCATTTGTTGTGCTGTCTTATACCAGTTCATTAGGACACCATCTCAACGGCAGAAAAAAGTCCTTGCAAATTATTTGTGACATTATGACTATTAACAGAAGTTAAATTGCCAATAACGTTTTTAGCGACTTCAACTACTTGATGCTCTGATCCCTGAGAGACAGTGGGATATCCTTTCAATTTATCTATATATATTTTCATGGTACTAACTAAAGGAGTAATTCTCTTCATGTATGCCTTGTAATCGTTAATATTATTAATCTCATCAAAAACCTTATACATATATTTAGCTATAGAAATAATCCACTTCTCAGTGCTAAGAGCTTTATTGTAGTCTATTTCTTGTTGTGCTCCTTTATACCAGTTCACACTTGGACTCCAACCTCTCTAAGTTGTTTGTCCCACTCAGGAACAAACGTACCGGCTGACAAATCTTCTAATACGCCTTCTATATTACCCGCCATCGTATCTTGTTCGATATAATCAGTCATAGCACCTGTTTGATGAGCAGCGTTAAGAGCAATATTTACAGATGCCATAAACTCTTGAGTATTTTCTGGATTAGAACTTTCTAGTCTAGAATTTATCGTCTCAATGGTTGATCTTGTCTTGTCTATCCCTTGCTCTTTCCAGTGTGCATACCAAACAGGAAAAACAAAATTCTTATAAAGTTCTACCAAAACCTCTTCAACATCACCACCTTCTATAAAACTTGACAACTGCTCTATGTCCTCTGCATAAATAAGCTGATCAACATCTATATCTTCTATTTCAAGGTTTTCGATAAAAGCGTGAGCATCTTCTTCACTCTTAAATTCTTTATTATAACGTTCAGAAAATTCTTCTAAACCTTCTTCTGATAAATCCGAGTATAAAGACTGTCTTCGAATGTCTAAAACTTCGTCAAAAGTCCAACTTAAACTAGGAAATTTTTCTGTATTCTCGGCAATAAAAGTTAAAAACTCTTGTACCGCCTTATACTCGCTATTTCTAGATTCTGTCGAAGATGGAGGTCTATTACCAAATCCCTGGTCATACTTTAGATACTCCTGCAACAAACCACCAAAACGCTCTTCAATATTTAAACCGTCAAACTCATCTTTTGCTCTTTCTGCTGCCCAAGTCCCTGGGTCTAAAATAGCATGACTCGCCAACCACTTGCCAAAAACACCAGATAATACATGCTTAACATTATCAGCAACCTCATTTAAATTACTTCTAAGATGTTCTGATATGTTTTGACGACGCTGCTCTAAACCATTGAAAGGATGCTGATTGATCATAGACCACTTGTACTCTAGTTCATATAAACTATGCAAGTTTATTTCAAACTCGTTGCCAAATTCGTCATATGGAGTGATATTCCAAATCTGAGCTATCTTTATAATACTATACCAGTTCATCATCTTCTCCGAAATTTGGCACTAAATCTATACCAAATTTTTTAGCCAATTTTACTAAAGCGAAAATTATTAAAGCTCCACCCGGTAATACAAACAATGAAGCTAAAACCGAACCTTTTAATAAATCTTTAGCACAATCATTAGCTAACGCAATTTCTCCAGGTTCAGCTTGCCCTCTAAGCCATTTAATGTAAATCTGCATCATCTCTCTTGAAGATCCGGTACCACTAGAAATAGCGTCTTTAATCTCTAAGAGCTTTTTCTTAATAAACCCAAATTGTGCTGTTTTATACCAATTCACTTGTTAATTCTCTGCAATTCACTTTATTTTATGCCTACGTAATCGGATGCAAGGATTAAATCTCCTGGACCCATTACAGTCATTAGATTTTCCCAACTAACATTATAAAATCCTGTACTATACTTCTTCAAACGATATTTATACAATCCAACATGAGAGTCAACAATCATAGCCTCTTTTTTGTTGTATCCATTAACAACGACTGCATGCTCTTCTGAATCTTCATCTATATCTTTCTTATAACGAAAAAACATCGTCCAATTAAATGTCGCTATCAACGGTTCACCATTATCAATAGATTGACGAATATAATCGCCAAAATTATAGTCTATTATTAAACCGTTTTTACGCCTCTTCGTAAGAAATTTGTGCATCAAACGACAATACCATTTATAATCACACTTCTTGTCTTTAGTTTTATTAAAAAATAGTTCCACTAAGTCTTTCTTGCTTTTAGTGGACCACTCATAATCTAAAAAATCTAAATTAGAACTAACTATAATTACTTTGTCAAATCCTACAGCATTCAGCAATAACCCCATCTTCTGTGTTTCAAGTCCTTCAAATGGCTGTCCCTTTTTTCTTCTAAATAATCTGTTAGCTATACTTTTAGTCTTTTTGTAGTCAATATCTTTATTATAAAAATTAGCAAGAGATGCAATAGAAGCTACAGCACAATGCGAAGGTTCTTGAACAAATCTATTAACATTAATTCTCACTCATTAGTTCTCAAAACAGCCTTTGCAAAAAGAGCTTCAAATAATTTGTTGGCATCTTGTTCTTCATTGAAATGAGATTTAATAATTGGGAAAAACACTTTCGTTATTTCCGCTTTATCCTTACCTCTCAAAATCTCGAACGCCATCTGCGAAGAAAAAGCCTCTATTTCTTCGGGATCAGCAAAATAGAACTCTTGTTCTTTCTGCCTTGTCAACCAGTGTATCATCTCATGTACAAAAAAATGAAGATTTTCTTTAAAAAAACTATCTTTCTCAAAAAGGGTTTCGTTCAAATATATTGTCTTACTGTCTGACTGAGCAAACTTCCCATCTAGATCCATTACTTCAAAACGGAGCTTATCTACATCTTCTATAGGTATTCCATACGTTTTAAACATACGAACAAAAAACGCATTTGTCCTAACTATATTCCTAAGCTTATCACTAAGCTCCTGATTAGACATTCCAATTTTAGCTTGTTTAAACCAATTCACTGCACTTTCTCCCAGGTCATAGACAAACGAGCAGTATCTAAAAGATCGACCCTTACCTCGTTCCCTTTATGCTTTCCAGTCTCTATAATTACCAACATCGCATTATCTCTAACATCTTTAACATATCCTTCTGTTTGACCCGCTCCCCAACCTCCAGTCCTAAGCCTGACTCTATCTCCGATTTGGTATGGAGCAACCGCTCCAGAACCAAGAAAAGAAATATCCTCGTCAGCTTCCAATGTCTCAGGAAGACCGATATCTGTTGGAACAGAACTAGCATCAGCCGTTTTAACTTTCTTAAACCAATTAGAAGCTTGCGTATTCTGCTGCTTCCAATGATTTAACCAATTTCTAGAATTATTTCTAATAAACATTTCTGCCTCCTCCGGATTAGAAACACTTCTTTCCCATTGAGCAGTGAACAATTTATTCACAGCAAAAGCAAGATAATGAAGCATCTTACCTTTAATATTAAAGAAAGCATTATTGTCTACAAGCTCAGGAACGGTCTCAGACAAGATCTCTCTGATCCTATTCCCATCAATAAGAGTCTTTGTGATAGCAGTCCCGACTTCTTGTCGATATTGATTCATCGTATCTATGTGTCCCTGCTTTTGCGACTGTAAAGCCTCTATCTCTTCTGTAGACAGATATCCCTTGCCAAGCTGATCTGCATGACTATGATGAACAATAGAATCATAAAAATCGCCTACTTCATTCAAGAATTTACCCATATGTTTGTTTCTGCTCTTGTCTTTCATATTTGGTCGATCAAGCATAAACGGCCACATGTGATGTTTAACAACAGTATTCACAAACTTCTTAACATCTTTATCAAATCCCATTCTTGTCATAGCATCTTGAGCGATATCTTTCGATTTTGAGTCATGACCAATGTATTGCATAACACCAGGTCTTTTAGGATGCTCTTTTTGAATCTTAGGATCTAACTTGCCAAAATCGTGGAAGAAAGCAGCTAAATTCAACCATCCTCGTTGTTGATCTTCTGAACCAATCTCTTTTGAGATATTATTTACGTTTTCTAATACGCTGAGGATATGGTTCATAACAGTATAGGTATGGTGAGGATTCTGTTGGTCCATGTCGATGTCTTTTAGCTCGTCCCCTATGTCTAGTACCTTTTTATATAAACCTGTCTCAAAAAGGATCCTGACGGCATCAGCAGGCTTTGAGCCAGCCATCATCTTAACGAATTCCGTAGATGCTCGTTCTGGAGCCAATTTTGGAGGACCATAAAAAGCTTGTACTTTAGGATCTTTCAAAGCATCCAAAACACTTGGATCTATAGTAGCATCCTTGAATCTACTATAAAACCTCAAAACCCTAAGCATTCTAAGCGGATCGTCTTGAAAAGTCTTCTCTGGACTCAATGGAGTCTTGAGAGTCATCGTCTGCAAATCTTGCAAACCATTAACGTAATCCTCAACTTGCCCAGTCTCTATATTATAATACAAAGCATTGATAGTCAAATCTCTTCGGACAACATCATCATTAACATTATCGGTTCTCTGAATGATAGGTTGTCTACTATCATCTGTGTAGGTTTCTGTTCTCATTGGAACAAATTCTACTTTCTGACCAAAGATCTTGATACCGCCAACCATCAAATCTGGATTAGAATCCTCATCTGTTGGTTCGCTCGATTTCTCCAAACTTACAGCATAACCTTTACTAATGCCTTCGATATTATTTGAAGCTGCATATTGTTGAAGAAGTTCAGCAAACTCAATCCCTGACATTGAACTAATGGCAATATCAATATCATCGCTCTCTTCACCTAGCAACTTATCCCGACACCAACCACCGGCTACACGAAGGTCAACATTCCTTGCTTGAGGAATAGCGTTTTTGGCATTGATAAGGAAACCAAATATCTTCTTTTCTAGATCGACTAATTGTATTGTTGTATTCATCTGCGAAAACTTCCTAAAGTTAAAGGCTTCAGCTAAAACTGGTTTAGCTATTGCTGGGACTGTTTCTAGATTAAAAATATCTAAACTTAGTTCTGGTCTTTCATCGCTAACTATATTATTAATGTCAATGATTTGACATTCTGACAAGTGGTTATTAACGTATATTCTTTTAACGAGATCGCCAAGTTCAAAATGATTAAATTCTGTGGAAGCGATAGCATCGCAAACATCTAGTTTTTGGTTATCTAATCTTACTCCTATAAAGACAGGATAGCTTTGTAGGTATTTTTTGGCAAAGCCTAGAGAGAAGAAACATACTTTCTTAGGGTTAAAGACTTCATTACTGGATAACACTTTTCTTAGTTCTATAATATCGCATGGATAGTATACAGTATTAGATTCTATCTGATACTTCTCTATATCTCTCTCTACTCTTTTCGGGTACTTCTGCAACTCAGCAGAAAGTCCTCTGAATAGCGAAAGAACGTTATCAAACTGTGATGAGTCTTTTGTCATTATTTATTTCTCTTTCTTCTACAACCACCGCAACCGCCTTTTTTAGACGCTGTTTTTTTAGTAGTTGTTTTTGTACTCTTCGATGTAACCTCAGATAATTTACGTACATTTAGCTTTTTTAACAACATCTTTTCTTTTGTTCTAATTATTCTTTTTTGTCTCAATGTTAGTTCTTTTTTTGTCTTTTTTTTTAATCTTTTTTTATTCATTTATTTTTCCACTATTAGGCTACCCATAGTATCTGCTAACTCGTTCAAAAGATCTAAAAACGCACGTTTAACTTCTTCGTTAGAGGTATTTTTGATTTTATCAGCTAGAATTCCTTGCAGATTCTCCAACATAACTTCAATAGGAGTTAATTCGTTATCAATCTCATCTATCTTATCTTCTAGACCGGACATACCATCAGATAGTTTCTTTAATATATCTGCACTTCTACGACGATCATCTATAGGCATACCATCTGTTTCTGCTGCTATCAAAACGAATTCTCTGCTCAGAGCCTTTATTCTACCATATAAATTAACTCTACGATCATATTTATTACAAGAATATCTATCTACATCTTCGAGCCATTCTTTAACGCTTTCAAGCCTTTGACTTCCCAAATAATGTTTCAATAAATGATTTCTAACAGATTGATAACATATTTCTTCTCCTTTGTCAAGTAAAAAACGTCTCACAGCCCTAACATTATTACTTTGTTCGTATTTTTCTTCAGCTTCTACTCTAAATTCAGACTGACACAACTTACAATTCTTTTTTGAAATTTTTGTGTCTTGAACTAAAGTAACCAACTTATCTTCTTCTTCTACCTTCTTAATCTCTTTTTTAGACATTTTCTTTCCTTTTTCTGGTGCGTTCAGGAAGTTTCTTCTCAATGAAATCTTTTCTATCTTTCTCCATTTCATCTACCTTTATAACCAGCATATCTACAGCCTCTTGACACAATAAATCAAACTTATTATAACTATCTAGAGACTTCTCAAACGCTACTTGAAGTATTTCCTTTATCTCTGGGAACGACGACATGATTTTATCTTCTACTATTCTCTTGACGATAGCACGAGCATGAGGAGCATTCTGATATACATATTGTGACAAATAATCGAGTTTTCTGACCATCTTCTTGAAAGCTCTTATTCGATCATTAATATCATTTCTATCTTTAAAAGTAGAAAGCTCAGATTGTTTATACCAACTCATATTTTAAAGTTCCTGATTGCGACTAAGCTGTAAAGCAAAGTTCTGTAGGGTTTCATTGTAATTATTCCATACATTTTCCAATTGAGCTATTTCTGTTTTTATTATCCTTACGTCTGATGCATCTTCTGCCCAATGTCCTTGATATTCATCTCCAGTCATGTCAGTCATTTCCTCAATCAGTTCTAAATCTTGTGTAAGCTCTTTATATCTGGACAAAACAGTAACAAGATATTCTATGTCATCTCTATTTGATTCCATGAACTGTTGAGCATGCTCGACCATCGTATTTTCTCTTAATGATTGTTTATACCAACTCATTTTTTGTCCTTTTAATGTAAAAACTTATTAATAACGATTCTGCCCTTCCATCATCTTTCTTCCTTTTGAAAGATTCAGACAACTCAGGGCATAAAAGAGCAGCTTCCTGTCGAGCATTGCTCTTAGCAGCAGATTTCACGCTTCTACCTAATTTTGCTATTTTGTTTTTATTTTCTTTTTGTTCTTTTTTTAATGCTGCTATTATCTTTTTATTCTGGCTTTTTTGGTTCAAGTCCTTTACTTTTTTATTTGTTTCTTTCGTATCTTTCTCTTTTAGTGCTAATTCTTTATTTTTCAGCCTAATTTCTTTCTGTTCAGCTTTAAATGCTAAGATATCTGGTGTTACAAGGTTTGGAAACCCTTTCTTCCATTTTTGAGGCGTTACAGTAGTTAAATTAAATTTTGCAAATGTAACTATTCCTTCAAGTTGTCCTATTCCCCTCCCAAAATTGAATGAACTAACAGAACCCTCGCCAGGCATTACACTTACTGATTCTAAAGCACATTCAACATCTCTATCTAAATATTTGCTAAAAATCTCAATGATTTTGTGTAAGTCGTAATGCTGTTTTGTCTTTTTAGTTGAAGTGATCGTCGTATATGTGGGTATATCATGAACAATAACCTTTTTTCCATCAATTATTGTTATTCCACCACTAAAGCCAGGGTCTATCCCAATATATACTATTTTCTTTGCCATTTTTATCCTCCACTTATATAATCGGCAAAAAAAAGACCGCTACTCCAACGCACAGAGTAGCGGTCACCGCAGAGAAAGAAGGCAAGTTTATATTATTAAAACAAACCTTGCCTTCCTTTTATTTTTTTCTAAATCATCCACAAAGAGCTTCGTCGCCAACAAGATATTTTATCAAACCACTAGATTCAAGGAACTCTTCTATCTCAGAAGTATCTATCTCCATAGACTGAAGTAATTGTAAAACCGCATCATTTTGTTCTTTAGTAGTACCCCTTTTTACTAAAATCTCACCAGTTGGTAATAAATCAAATTCTACTTCAACTTGCTTGTTCACTTGAAACATCCTTAGTTAGAGTAGCAAGAGTTATAATCTCTTCCTCACCTGCTACATTAGTTATTTTTACCATTTCTGTATTATCTGAACTGAACGCTTCTATTATAGTCCAATTAACGCCACCCAAACATACGATATTACCAACTGAAAATTTATTTCCAGTTATTACTCTAACACCTTTTGATGATACACTTTTCTTAAACATTTTGTAGTTCCTTATGCTATATTTTTTATTCTCTCAATATAATCTAAGATATTTTTATTATCGGCTTTCGGCCAGAGTTCTTCAATACTTTTTAATGCTTTTTCACATTCTTCGGAAATATCTTCTGGTATATCTATATTGAATATTATATACATGTCTCCTTTTTCCCCATAAGAATTAAAACGTCCACACTTAGGTTTTTTAATGGCATCCCCATGCTTTGTCCTCTTAGGAATGTCAATAGCTATAACATTTTGATTGATAGTAGGAACTTCTATACTATCTCCAAAGATAGCCTGATTAAGCGTTATTGGAACGTTAAAAACAATATGTTCATCTTCGATCTCAAAGAAATCATGCTCTAATACATTGATAACAACATGCAAATCACCATTAGGACCACCATTAACTCCACAATTACCTTGTCCTTGTACAGCCATTCCATGAATCTGACCAAAGAAGTTAGGATCTCGCCAAACTGGGAGTGTAACTGTGATTTCCTTATCTTCTGTTATGCATCCAGTACCTTTACAATCATCACATTTATCTTCATCTGCTATTGATTGTCCAACACCATAACAGACAGGACATATAGATATCTCTTGTCTAACAAAATTTTCAGATACTGTTCTCTTTATAAACTGTCCACTCCCTTTACATGTAGGACATTCCGTACGTTTATGATCTGGCTTGAGACCTGTATTATTACAAGTCTTACAACGGGTTTTTCTCTTATAGGAGATAGTTCGTTGTACATCATCTTTTATAGACTCTTCTAATGTAGAATCTACGGCAACACGTAGGTGAGATCCTCTTAATGGAACTGTTCCCCTTTTTCTTTGTCTATTTACGAAGGGATTATACATTCCCATATTGGGGTTGGGATTATCCCCGTGCATATCATAGAATTGTTTTTTATCAGGGTCTGATAAGATCTCATATGCTTCTGTGCATTCTCTAAATTTAACTTCATTGCCCCCAGTATCAGGATGATGTTTTAAAGCACCTTTTCTATATGCTTTTTTAATCTCATCTTGACTAGCGTTTTTTTTAATTCCAAGAGTGGCATAATGATCCATGTTATCTATCTACTTTGCTTTATTTTAGTATCAATTTTAACTTTCTTATGATATTCTGCTTTTTTCTTTTTATCAGTAACCTTTCCTAACGACTTAAGCATATCATCGATAGCACCATCGCATTGTTTACCTTCCCAACCTATCTGATCAATAGATAAAGTTCCATCTGTATCAATAACAATTTCTATCTCTTTTTTCTGAGGCATTTTTTCTCCTAAAGTTCAAATCCATCTTCTGTTTTAGTTGCGTCTATTTTATCTTCAAAAGACTCAACAATTAGTTTATTCATTGCAGCCTTCATCGCTGCATAATCTATATCAAACGCTTCAACTGCTGCTGCAAGTTCATCTATTCTTTCTTGCGAAATATTATTAACTACCTTCTCGCAAGATACTATTATAGCAGATAGATTAACACTACTTTTTATGAATCTATCTTTGACTTCCTTGTAATATCTATTAAACTCCATGAGGGCTTCTCCGCAACGATGTCAATATAGTTGTGTTCAACATAGAACAAGCAGTCATGAGGACATTATCAACGGCTAACTTAATTTCTGCATCGCTATAGTAACAAGACCTTACTTTAAACAAAGATTCATTCACAGATAGTAAAATATTGTAAATCTCTTTCCTAGAATATTTATTAATTGATGGCTCATATGAATAATTTCCAACTAAAGAATTTTTAGCCATTCCTGCGGTATACTGTGCCTTTTCTTTAGCCTCTTTGTCTTCTGACTTCTCTAATTCATAAACAGTATAAGAACCAGACCCACTTCTTTTTAGTTTTTTTAATTCCGAAATATTCTGCAACGTTCGATCATCTTCATAACCCAAAATCTTAGATTCTTTCAAAAACAATAAAAGCCTATAACGCCAACGAATACTATTAAGTACCTGTACTGCCGACTCATACTCAGACTTAACAATATCTCTTGCTTTTTTATAGGTTCTTAAACAACTGATAAAATCTCTTTTATCCATGCAATTAAACAAAGTAAACATGAGATATTCTTTATCATGATCTGCTGTTTTGATTACATCTGATTTAGTTATAGCGGGAATATCACCAACAAACGAAAATAATTTCTTCAAAGACAAGTATATTTTATCTACTTCTACGCCTTTTTTATACACTTCCCCAATAATCGATACTAAAGTCTCAGCACAACCATCTTCATATTTCTTATTATTCTGTTTAAAAGCCTTTTCTATATGGTTTACAGCACTACTCTTTTGTAAGTATTTTGGAGACTCATAGACTTTTCCATTTTCATTAACAATCTTAAAAAGCCATTCGTTTCTCTTTCCTTTGTCAATTCCATTAAAGACAACTACGCAACCTTCTGGAACGCAACGGAGCATCTCTTCAAGCCGTTTTTTCGACTTAACCCCACCACTACCAAAAGAAGGGATGTGATCAAGAACAACAAGCCTTGTTGTCTCAAAAAGATTAACATTCAAGACTTGTTGTTCTATATATTCTGCAACGACATCCTTACTATACAAATGCAACTCATACTTCTTTAAAAAACCCTTTATCTTGTCAAGGATTTCTAGTCGGAAATTAAAACCGCCAGAAAGAATGCATGTCCTTACTTTTTTATCAGGCATCTTGTGACAACCTAGCAAAGAATATAGAAAACTTCTCATTCAATCCAGATGACTCATTCTTGCTGCTCAACATAGAACTATCCTTAACATCATCAAGAGCATGATATCTTACAACTACAGGCATCTTAGGCTCTGAAGGGATCTCTATTTGTATGTTGTTCTGGTCCGTACCATGCTCCGCAAGCTCTTTAAGGAAAGCAGAATTACATACGAACTTAATATCATCTTCTTCTAAGACAGAACTCAAAACAGGTACTTTTCTAGAAGCTTTCATTACACTATTACTCTTAACGATAAGAGAAGATGCATCCTTACTAACCTCAACACTCGCTCTACTCTGACGATGCTCTTTTTTAAGCTCTTCGCTATATGTAGCTATGATACCCTTACCAACATATCCCCATTCTGAGATATTGGTAACAAATCTATTGGCTATGTTAGAATCCAAGAATTTATTTTCATCTGGATAATCTATGTCTGAATCCAAATTTACAAACAAGATATCATGAGATTTGGTTTTAATAGCAATCTGGTAGTTACTAGATTTACTGCTATTAGTTTTGATATTAAGTTTTTCATCGTCTATAGAATTGAAAATCTTCTTTACAGATTCGGTATGATCTTTAGGAAATAATACTGTAAAAGGTTCATCGGAATGGCTATCTACAAAATTCTCTCCATCAATATCCAAAACTGAAAATCTTCCGCCAGTTCCAGCAACAAATCTTGCTTTATTTTTACCGAGCCTCAAAGCCCAATGCAAATATTGTGGCATGTTTTCTTCATAGCCGATTGACCAAAATATCTTATTGACTCCATAGTTATATATAGACCTATCTATGGTTATTTCTCTTTCAAACTTTTTAACTGTCTTCGGCATTTCGATATCTTCAGAAGCACAAGGCAATGTCTGATATTCCTCATGATCAGATTTCTTACTGATAAAAAGTTCTTTACCGTTATTGACATTGTTAACTCGAACTTCGATCTCATCATCTTTTTTAAACGATGAAAGAACATTCTGCAAATCGGCAGAACTAACTGTAACCAGACTCTCTGAAGAGCAAGAATACCCCAAATCGCCAGAAGCGAGATCAGAAACGACGGAACGAACAGCGACCTTCCCATTGAAAGAACTGACTACTATTTCGGTCTGAGTTGATTCTAGACTGATTTTACCAGCACTTCTAAAATCTTTAACAACCGAATGTGTAGAAACTCCAATCGCAGGTGCGATTCCATTTAACAAACCAGATACTTTACAAGAAAACTTCATTTTTTAATCTCCTATCTTTTAAAATTATTCATCGAATACTACAACTATATTATACCATTATGGTTAACCACTAAACATCTATTTTTTTGTAAATCTCTTTAGCTTTAGTTTTTACGCGAGATAGTGCATTATCTATAGATTTGACATTTATATCTTCTGACAGCAGCCGATTTCGATTAATAAAATCCGCTATTTCTTCATATGAGTATTTTTTACAATACAATATGAAAACTTCCTTTTCAAGTGAAGAGAGCTTTGAATAAAGGTTTAATAAAAGCCTTTTTCTGTGATCTCTTTCATTTATAGCAGAAGATACATCTGGATCTTTGCCTGCTAATATGTCGGACAAAAAAAGATTGTCCTCAGATCCTTTTGAACTCCTATCTTGGTCAAGACTTATTGAAGAATTTAATACTTTATTTTTATTTTGGAACGATGCTCTCAACTTTGTTGATAGGTGTCGCCTTATACAGAGGGCAGCAAATTTATCAAACGGTGAAACATCTTGCAAATCGCTACGACTACAATCGTAATCCTTTATTGCTTTAAAACGTAGTGCGAATAGAGCTTCTTGATATAAATCTCCAGTACCTAATCCTGGTATTTTAAACTTATATACAAGTTGTTGTATCTTTGGGTGCAACATTTCTATTATTTTATCAAATGCTAGATCAGACTTCTTCTTTGTTTTTCCAAACCTTACTTCATCTACAAGTTTTACATATAATAATGTATTTTCTTTTTCTTTAGCCTTTGCCAAGTCGTTTTTTTTGCGACCTGCCATAAAACTCCTCAGATGGTTATTGAGATTTTGGCTTAGGTTTTTGTCTCGCTCTCTCTATAAGCGTCTTTATTACAAAGTTTTCAAGCTGATATTGCGTATCCATATTATAAGTCAAGGCTCGTTGTATATCTATTATCATATCTAACATATATGAAACTAAAATCGGTGGTGCAATTTTCCCTTGATGAGCATATCTCTTGATTTCTTCTTCGGTAAACCCAAGTCCTTCTACTTTTTGCCTACAAGCGTTAATGGTTAGAAGATTACGTAAGTGTTCTTCTAATCCCTTAATTATTTGTTCGGCATTTTTACCTTTTACCATCAATTGATTGATCAACAACATAGCTTTTGGCACATCAGGGATCATCATCGTTTCCACTAATTCAAAATACGAGCTATCGTCAACGACTCCAAGCACTTGCTGTACCGCATCAAGGGTTATCTTCTCCTCTCCACAAAAATCAATAGCAAACTGAAGATTCTGCAAAGAATCTCTTACACTACCTTTTGATTTCTTGGCTATTAACTTCAAAGCATCTTCTTCCGCTTCAACACCCTCTTTCTTCGCTATATTAACGAGATGTTCACATATCTCAAACCAAGATACTTTATTAAACGTAAAAACGATACAACGACTATGTATCGTTGGTTTAAGAGCAAAAGCCTCAGTGGTGCAGAGTATGAACCTAACATGCGGAGGAGGCTCTTCAATCGACTTTAAAAGAGCTTCAGCAGCTATGCCGGTTAGTGAATGGCACTCGTCTAGAATAATATACTTGGTTTTATTATATATAGGACAATTGGCAATCTCTTTCTTGAGATCACGAACATCATCAACGCCACGATTACTGGCAGCGTCGATCTCTTTAATATCATATGATTTGCCCGCAAAAATGTCTTTACAACTCTGGCAAACGCCACAAGGCTCTAGAGTTGGTCCTTCTTCACAGTTCTCCATAGCAGCTAAAATACGGGACGCTGAGGTTTTCCCCGATCCATATTGTCCCTCAAAAATATAAGCATGATGAAGGTTTCCAGAGTTAAAAGCGTTAGTAAGAGTCTTTGTTACAACTTCTTGTCCTATCATGTCTGTAAACTTTTTAGGACGATATTTATTAGGCAGCGGATTCATCGACATTCTTGTCTCCTCATGTAATACTTCTCATTTGTTTTTTAATATCTTCAACTTTGTTTCTTATTCTTCCAAAGAACGGTCTTGCAATTTCGTTTTTCTCTGATTCTGTCAGATCTTGGTTTTCTATAACCAAACAACGTTCTCCCAGCTTAGAAAAATCAAAAGTATCAAGTTCAGTTTCGCTAGGATGAGAGTCTTCACAGATCTTCCTTGTTAATCTAATAACATGACCATTCTCTTCTGCCATTAACGCATTAATCTCTGATTCAAAACGAGCATCAGCTATCAAAGCAATAGGTGGATTTTCCTTTTTGATCAAGGAAATTGTAGCGTTAACCCAAATCTTGTCACTAAACATTCCCCTCATAATATCTGTGCCAAATATCTGAAGAATCTCTCGACCTGTTATAGGACCAGTCCTAAGTGTTATCTCATACTTATCGGGAAACCACTCTCGTTCGGAATAATCGGTCACATCAGTATGAACCCATAATCCTGGAGAATCTGCTTTTATGCCAAATCTATGTCTAATATCAAAGGGCAAATTCTCCCAAATATAATCTGTAAACGTATTCTTATCATCATCAGATCCATAGCACTGTTCTTCTTTTAGTCCCATAGCATCTATACAAAATCTTTTCAATGGGTCAGCAAACGAATAAATTTTAATATCACTACTATTATATTCGTCAGCAAGGAAATCACAAATGCTTGATTTCCCGCTTTGCTTTTTACCGCTAACACCGATAATATAGGTTTTCATATTTCTTTATTTTTTCTTCAGGCTGTTTATGAAATACATTGTCTTATCTTCCATTGCGGAATCAGACAACGTATCTACCATGACCGTTTGCCCTGGTTTTCCCACCTTCTGTCTTTCAGCAAAGATAATATTCTTAACGTTGTTCTTACGATCAACAACAACCTCTCCAATATAGAACCTCATATTAACTTCTACATCCTTGATAAGATGCTCTGCAACATCATCATTAATAAGATACATTCTATCTTTCCCACCAGGCGTCTTGCCTGCATAGATAGCGTTTTCAATGAGTTCTCCATTCTCGTCTAGGAACTCTACGAAACACGAAGTCCATTCTCTTTTCTGCTCGGCTAAAGCCAAAGCATTTTCCATGTTATCAGCACAAACTAGCTTCTTTCCTTCTGTTATCAACACAGATAGATCGTCAGATGATTTAACGATAGATACAGAATTATATTCGTCTCTTGTACAAAGTTGGTATTTCATTCTTACTCCTTGTTATCTTGTTCGTATTTTTTCTTAGCAGCTTTAAAAGCCTTTAGATACGAACAATGTTCTTTATAGTATTCTATCGGCTTATTCCATATGGTTCTACTAGACAACCCGTCAATGAAGATAGCCTTTGGTTTTGGTTTCTTTTCTTTATTTTCCATTTTTATCGTTTCCAATCGACTTTATCGTCAAGAAGGTGAGGAACTTTTGTTTCGTCGTCCATGAAGTCTACGCCAAATGTTCTAAGCATAACAGCGAACTCATGCATATCTGGTGAAATCACTTTGCCTTCATCTTCATCGGTTGGAATAGACTGCAAAACGTCAGCGACCATCATCAGTCTCATTTTATCATTCAATTCTTCCCAATCGGATTCAAAAAGAATAACATAATAAGAATATGGACAGTCCATTCTGATAGGTTGTTTAACGGGGAGAATCGTCCAAAGCTTTTTCTTCGCTTTTCCTCGTTCTTTGTTTATAATCGAAACGCATTTCAGTCTGTCAACGTCGATCCCATCAAAAATCTCAGGATACTTATTCTTCAAACCTTTTGCATGTTTTGCAAACTCGTCTACTGTTGAATATTCTGCTTTAACTTGTGCCATTGTGCTTTCCTTTCTTTAAATTTCATCCAATTGTTTTCTTAATAAAACCCATCTATCGTCTAATCCTACGTCTCCGTCATTTATTTTAACAAGATATTTTACACATTCTTCCTCATCATCGAACATGAGGTTGTGATCTAAAATACCAAACAGCCACGCTGGTGCATTCTTCTTACCTCCTTCTATTATCGTCAAAATAGGTTTCTTTTCGATATCTGCTACGAATATTTCATGGTATGAACCACACATATGAATATTTTTATCTACTCTAGCAATAACAAAATCTGAGAAATCAACTTGCCTAAGATCAACTCTCACAATGACTTTCATGAAATTACTTAGATCTTTCCATCTCCCTCTTTCTCTATATCTGATTATCCTATCTTGTTCAGTTCCAACTTCTTGTTGAAGACCTTCAAGTTTATTTGTCGGATCTAAAAACTTTATTTTCAATCCATAATCTTGAGAAAGCTTAATAAGTTCTCTTCTCCATCCAATCCCTTGATCTTCAGCTTCATCTATTGGTCCAATAAGATATGCTAGACTTTTATCTAGAACTCCCTTACCTACATCACTCATAAAAAACTCCTAACTTAAAATAATATGTTTTGGTTTACTTCTTGTCCTACATTAATTTCTGGTTCAACACCAGGTTCTCCCAACAACCATGCATCAATTTCTTTATTCTTTCTTTGTTGCGTCTTTTTATTCCAAAACGCCCTTAACTTTTTGATATGTATAACTTCGCTAGGAAGGACAAAATGCTCTTTTTCTAATATGCCACTAATAATACCTTGTTCTAGTGCGAGAGAACTATTCGTAGCTGCCATTAGATCTTGAAAATTACCTGTGTCTTTATCTACAAACTTTAAAATACTGCTTCTTTTTATGCATGCTAAATCTATAGGACTATCAGTCTGTACCTCAAACCCACTATTATACACATAAACAGCAGATATGTCATTTATAGCCATACGCAACTGAGAGATATACTTTTCTGGAGGGTTTCCGTCAATCATAATAAATTGATCTTTTGTTTTCTTCTTTTGTGTATTCATTAAACTGTCATCACAGACACCATCCCATTTTATTTTTTTTAGTTTTTTAGGCTCGTGAGGTTTTTCAGACTTATTTTTCTTTTTCGCAAAAAAGTTGTCTACATTATCTCCAGTCCAATCAGCTTTAAACATTATACTATTCTCATTAGAATGGAATTCGTTCATACTAATAATAGGAATACTACGCAAACAATGAAACAGAATTTTCTTGCCATTACTCTTGTATGTTAGAAAAATATACATCCAAGGAAAAGAATTACGAAAATGCTTATCTATGTGATTAAAAACAGAAACCATTTTATCAAACTTTATAGACCTGTCTTCAGGGTGTCTATAGAGTTCTTCTGGGTTACTTTTTAAATCTAATTTGATATTTTTCGTCATTCCGTTTTCTTTTTTCCCCAAGACTTTTTCTTTTTACTTTGTTTCTTTTTGCTTTTTTCGATTACTTCACCATCCATTGTCATAATAGAATGGCAGGCCGGGAATTTCTGGCAACCGAGGAACTCTCCATAACGACCATTTCTGATTACCATCTTTGCTCCACATTTAGGACAATCGAAATCTGACAGCACTGTTACCTTCTTAACTTTTTCAACAGGAATTCCATCCTTGCCAACGTCTGCCCTATAATCGCATTTATCATCTTTGCTATTATAATTCTCACATGAGTAAAATTTTCCCCATTTTGAGAACTTCAATAAAAGCTTTCCATCACATTTCTTACAATCGTAATCAGTCTTACTTTTTTCTTCTTTAATAATCTTGGCTCTGCCAAGATCCTCTTTAAGAACTTTGTAAAAATTATTAAGAACACAAAGTTTGTCGCCTTCTGCTCTAGCGATTTTATCAAGATCATCTTCCATATTAGCAGTAAAGCCCAAATCTACGAAACAGAAATTAGATTCTACCAAGAATTCTACAACTCCTATTCCCAAGTCCGTGACATTGATTGCCTTCTTTATAATCTCAACATATTTTCTATTCTTGAGAGTATCTAATGTATTTGCAAAAGTTGAAGGACGACCAATCCCGAGTTTTTCCATCTGTTTGACGGACGAAGCTTCTGAATATCTAGATGGTGGCTTTGTCTGTTCTTCTGTCATACTAGAATCTATCAGATCTACTACATCTCCAACCTTCATTTCTGGGACAGTATAGTCTTCGAGCTTGCCATAATCCCAACATGCTCTCCATCCATCGAATGTGCATGTAGAACCTGTTGTAGATAAGACATATTCTTTGCATTTGAATTCTGCCTTAGATCTTAGGAATACGGCTGCTGACATTTGGCTGGCTACTAATCTTTTCCAAACCATTTTATACAGCTTATTTGAATCGCCAGAACCAGGATTCTCTACGCTAATGTCTGTAGGACGGATAGCTTCATGAGCTTCTTGAGCGTTCTTACTCTTCGCGTAATGCCATTGTTTTTTTGGACAGTACTTTGCCCCATATTTAGCTTCTATGCCCACACGGACGCTCTGGACGACCTCTGGAACGATAAATTTAGAGTCTGTACGATGATATGTTATAAGCGACGACGCAAAAAGCTCTTGAGCTACAGTCATTGTCTTTTTAGGACTCCAACCCAAAAACGAAGACGCACATTGTTGTAAGGTAGAAGTTGTAAATGGAGCATATGGTTTAGTAGATTTATTAACCTTTTCATACGCAGATACTTTTATCGGTCCTTTTTTCAAGGTATCAATAATACCAGTAGCCATTTTCTTAGAGTTAACTTTAAGTTTTGTTGGTTTTGTAAGTGGGGCTACAGTTTTTTCTTTCTTTTTAGTAAGAAGTTCTGCCACAATATTCCAATAAGTGATTGGAACAAAGTCTCTAATTTCTTTTTCTCTTTCTGCGAGAAACCTTAGTGTAGAGCTTTGGACTCGACCTGCACTTTTCCCACCAGTAGCTTGTTTGACAGGCCAACTGCATTTAAATCCTACTATTCTATCAAGGATTCTTCTAGCCTCGTAAGCTGAAACCAAATCTTCATCTATTTCAGTAGCATTTTCAATTGCTTCTAGTAGATCTTTCTTTGTTATTGCTCCATAACGTATTCTCTTGGTCTCTGTCCCTTTAGGAAGGATAGCTTTGATGTGAGAGGCAATTGCTTCCCCTTCACGATCTCTATCTGTTGCAAGATAAACAAGTTTTGCTTTCTTTGCTTTAGATAGAATATTTTTAACTACGCCTTGTTTCCCATCCATTATCTCGTAAGTGGGTTCAAAGTTCTTACCTTTTCTGAGATTAACGCCGATCTTATCTGGAGGAAGATCTCTGAAATGACCTACAGACGCTATAACCTCATATGAGGGACCAAGATACTTTTGGATACTTTTTGTTTTACTTGGAGACTCTACTATTACTAAATATTTTGCCATAATTACTTTATTGTTTAAGAATTAAAGATCGACTAACGGCTCATTTCTCAATTATCGTTAAAATTCTTCCAAGCTGTCGATCAGCAGACGGTTTCGCTGCGATGTACCAACCTGTTGCTCCGTGACGAGGAGCTACGCCTCTTAACTTCCCTCTTCTAGCCAATTGCACTACCTTCCCCTTAGTCATTCTTTTGCCATTGATAATGTAAGCAATTGTTCGTCTCTGAGAATTAACTATTCTTTTTTCTACTATTAATTGTTCCATTGTTTTCCCTTTGATTCTTTTTTCTAACTTTGGTAACTGGTTTATTGGGATTTATATAGATAAGCCCAGACGCGATACCTGCGACATGGCACCAGGCATTTCGTGTCATATCTTTAGGTGTCATAGTTTCTACAGTCAATGCAGTTGAGCTAATGCCTGTTGCCAATAGCTCTGGGTCCATTCTAGCGTTAAATTCTTTAAGGAAAACGCCACCATAAAGCAATCTTTGAAATGGTTCCCACAAATCATCAGACGAAATGCCCAAATTCTTTGAGATATCATCTATAGTTGGTTTAACGCCTTTTAGGTAAGACAATAGGATTGCGACTCCAAGACCTCCTTGAAATTCTTCTTTGTTAACCGAACGCCAGTTTCTTCCGCAAACATCAGCAACGATCTCTTCATACTTCATTTTGTTAGTCCTTGTTAGTCTTTGGTAAAACAAAAGTATATCAAAAAAGATATACACATATTAAAAAAGTTGCCCTTCTTCTAGAAATTCATCTTTTAGCTCGTCTATATTTACATCGATTGGGACTTCATTAAAATTAGGATGTATTTTATATCTCATCCCTTTACTAAATTCTTGTTTATCGAATTCAAGAGAGCAGTCTCTCATTATATTCTCTATTACAGGTACAAGATCGAAATTATTTATCGTAACAATAACAATTTCTTTTTCTATTTGTACTTTTGTAATATATTGATAAAATTCATCTATGATATCAATTTTCGGTATTGTTTTGTGTTCCTTCACTTGTTTCTTTTTTGCTTTTTTCTTTAATGTCACTGCACTTTTATCGCTTTTATTTTTCGCTTTCATTACCATATTATACCTAATCTATATACACAAAATCAATCAATTTTTTGCAAGCCAGTACCAATTTCCTTATATTTACTTCCGCAAACCTCGCACTGTAGGAAAGGTCCATTTGCTATTTTGACTCCGCACTCGCATATATATCCTTTATGTCTTGCTGGATTCCCATAAACAATAGTATAATCTGGAACGGGTTTTGAAACTACTGAGCCTGCTCCGACTAAAGCATAATAGCCTATAGTTGAACCACAAATTATAGTTGAATTTGCCCCTATTGAGCATCCTTTTTTTAGAACAGTAGATTTGAATTCTGATTTTCTGTTTACAAACGATCTAGGATTTATGACATTAGTAAAAACAACAGACGGTCCTATAAAAACATCGTCTTCGACAGAAACGCCCTCATAGATACTAACATTATTCTGTATCTTTACTCCATTTCCTATGCTAACATTTTGTCCTATATTAACATTTTGTCCTATACAACAATCTTCTCCTATCTTCGCTCCCTCTTGTATATGAGAAAAGTACCACACCTTTGTTCTTTTGCCTAACTCGACATTATCGTCTATAATAACAAAATCTTTCATAAGTTCCTTATTTATTGGTAGTAGCTCCTGGTATTTTGAGCCAATCGATATCTTTTCTAATCCTCAAATTAATTTCCCAAGCTTTTTTCATTAAATCGAAATCATAATCAAGTTCATCAGCAGCATAGTTGATCATAGCGTTAATATCTTTTGGAAAGCAGTTATGAGTGACAATCCCTGTCTTTTGCTCTATCCAAAACAAATCGTCTTTTTCAGAATCACTTGTCAATTCCAAATTATATACTTTCCCCTTATATCGTCTTTTTGTAATTTTATTTATTTGCATAGTTACATCATTTATAATAAAAAACAAATCTGTTTCTTTTATTTTTTTTGCTTTAACAATTATTTTTTTACTATCGCGTAAGACTGGCATCAGGTGTTCTAGTGTACAACTGAATTCTCCACTATTAGTTTCAAAAACAATTATTTCTTCATCAATTTCTCTTTCAGTTACGACTTTAATTTCTTTCCATTCTGCGTTTTCTAAATTAGCATCACACGATTCTATAGAATATATGTTTGAATAACCGTTTCCCTTATCTTCTATAAACTTACTCAAATTTTCAATAGATACTTCTTCTTCATAAGATTCGGGTTGATCGTACTCATCAATAATCATAGTTTGTATTTTTGCCTTTGCGTCTGGGAGAACGCACTTCCCGCCCCAACCTCGATCTCCATCTGGACCAGGAACCTTACCGTGACTGTTACCCATTCTCGGATCTCCATGAAAAATTTCAGACAAAGTATCCCAAGAATCAGTACTGCCAGATGATTGGTGTATATCGTACATTTGATTCATAAACGTAACTTTAAGAGCCAAATAACAATTCTCCATATACTTTAAAACGCCAGAAGAAATTAGATCACATTTAAAAAATTTAGTAGCTTTACAAATACTATACTCTTTAAATAGGTCTAAAACGCTCTGTGCGTCTTCTTCCCTATTACTGCCGACTACAATCATAGGCTCTTCAATAAAAGCTTCCAGCGGGTTAGCATCAATTAAATACTCAGGACTCATACAAAGACGAAGATCAGAATATTTCTTAGCCCAATAAGCAAGATGAGATGGGATTACAGTGCTTTTACTAATTACCACACCATTATAATTAAATGAAGCTATTAAATCCATGACAGAATCAATAATAGTTGTATCAATTTTTCCATTATCTTTCATATTCATCGGAGTAGGAACGCCAACAAATATAAAATCAGCTTCTTTAGTCATCTGTTCCATACTAACAGACATATTTTTATAAGCTGGATCTAAAATCAATATCTCTGCGCTATTTTTAAAGCCATACTCGATAGCTTTGCCAACTACGCCGTAACCAACTATCCCTATCTTCATAATAATCTCCTAATTTCTCTTAATATATTATTTCTTGCAAAAAACAGGCTACCGTCACCATTTAAAAAGATGTCTTTCCAAACTTTTTTATTTGATTATGCCATACGCCCCATTCTTCTCATACTCTCTAACCATACGTATCGTATTGATCGGGCTTCCTCCCCCAGCATCTCCATCAACAAGAATTGGAATAGAAATCCTATCACTTATTTTGTTGCAGAATTCAGAATAGTCTGAAACAGTAAGGATATCAGCGTCTGGCAATCTACATGTCGCATGAGATTCAAAAGAAGACAACCAAATACCTTCGAACCCAGCCTCTTCTATAATAGTAGCTGCTAATGCGTTACAAGCCCCACATAATCTAACCATCTTACCAGTTTTAAACAAAGACTTAAAATCTGTTCTATTAACGAAAGTCCTATTGCCTTGATCTATTATTAAACGTTTATCCACTATTATCTCCTAACTTAATATCGACAAATGATTTAATTATCTCCTTTTTCCAGCATAATGGATCTAACTATTCTATCACTGATTTTATCAGTACCTGGTACGCATTGATTATGTTGTTTAGAACAAAAGTGAATAGCATCGTTCGCATCTACATTTTTAAATATACCACGCTTAAACTTACCGCCAGTATCCATTATTTTAAAAGGTAAATATCCCCTCTCTTTAAATAAGTCTGGATTTGGGACAGCGGCAGATACAACATATTTGAATTTAAAACCTATATCGACAAGATATCTCAATATGTTTTCAAAATTTCTTTCCTTACTGTAAGTATTTGGATGAACTTCAAGTAAGATTTTACATTTATTTATGTTTTCTAATGTTTTTCTAGCCCCATCAATTACCTCTATCTCGTAACCTTCAATATCCATCTTAATAAAATTTGGTTTCAAATTTAAACTATCTATCGTTTTTGTCTTGACTTGATGTTTTTTGCATCTATCTTTTGGTTTTAATAAAGATGATTGATTAGGTTTCTTGGTATAATACATTTTTTTTTCACCTTTAAAATTTGACAAAGCAAAATTATGAATTTCTACTTTTTTAGAATACCCGTTAATATCAATATTTTTTTTTAAGATTTTTCTACTAGTTTTATGTGGTTCGATAGCAATTATTTTTGAAACACTTTTTGAATTACACATAATTAATGTAGCATAACCTATATTTGCTCCCACCTCTAAAGCCAGACCTTCTGATTCATTCTTTAATAGCCATGTAAAACAAGGTTCCCAAAACCCTATATGTATTAAGTTGCCAGATATACCCACACCGGAACGATCTAGATACATCAAATTCCCATTAATTTTCTTTTTTACTAATTTCATTTATTATAAACGCCTCTTTATTTGATATTCCAAACCACATTAGAGGACCACCTTTATATTTTTTTATAGCCCTGTTTTTGAACAAGATATCTTCTTCTCTAAGAAGAACAGCATGAGATGCATTTGTTCTATAATATTCTTCGACTTTTTCAGACGACAGCGATTGGGCAATAACAAAATGATATATATCACATTCTTTAAAAACATCTCTAGCAACACGACCTATCTGTTTATGATGTTCATGTTTGCCCCAGTCTCCATCAATATTATGAGTAAGAACAGTATTATATTTCAACGGATCTATACCTTTTTTTTTAAATCCATTTCTAATCACATTCGCATCTAACTTCCTCTTAGTAGAAACTTTACAAAACTTTAGAACATTCTCTCCCTTATATCTTTGCATTCTATGAAAAATAGGAAGAGTATATTGATTCGCTCCTGCACTCTTACATATCCTTTTAAATCTTTTTTTTTCACCAGGTAAATGTTCTTTGTTCGTACATGCTATTACATCCCAACCTTTACCATACTTAGATAAAGTCCCGCCAGTTATAAGGCTCTCATCATCCCAATGGGCTACGAATAACAATACCGGAGGCTTAAAATTAGGTTCTGTAAAATTCATATTATTTTCTAGCAAAAATAATCACTGGTAATATACTATCTGTAAAAAATGTTTGTTTTTCTATCAATTCATAACTTGTAAAAAACCCTCTTATGCCTTTCAGAGAAATTAGGTCTTGACTATTCGTAGGTTTTTTATGTTTAATATTAACACCAACGATTACTGTTTTTAATCTATCCATAAGGGTTTTTAACAAATCTATCTCATCATTTTCCATATGATATAAAACTCTTGATACGCATATTGCTGTAATATCATCTGCATCAAACTGTCCAGATTCGACATAATTCTTAAAAGTTATATTTTTTATCTTGACGTTTGAAAGATTATATCCTTCTTTAGTAAAAATGGTTTTAGTTTTAACCGCTTTATCATAAAAATCTTTTACCATATCAATACCAATAACATTGTCAAAATGACATGATAAAGCTGAGCACACGACACCATTATTGCATCCTATATCAAGAATATTAAGTCCAGAAGATACTCTATTGTCTATCTGATTTATAGACTTAACAATATTATTTAATTTTTCGTTTTTTCCTTGATAGTTTGGGACGCTAGATACTGCTGTCCACGCTTTTTCTAATCTTGGCAATATTCTCTTTATCTCTTTATATTTAATCATTTTAATGTTACTCGAAATCTATAAAATACCATTTTTTGGATTTCAGACAATACAATATATTTCCATACTGGTAATCTGGTATCCCATTTCCTCTTTTATGTATTCTATTTTTTTTTAGATATTCATCCTTAAAACATCTATTTAAAACATCATCAACAAAACCTTTATAACAGCGTTTCCTAAACTCTGCATGCTCAGTTGTAAAACTATCTCCATATAAGTCAGATAAAGATTTACGAGGTATCTGCATCGGCCACATCTTTGGATTCCTATATGCAAATTTCATTACATCCATATGTTTCTTATTATCTATTTGTCCTCTACAGACAGGACTAAAAACTCTTTTCATTAGAATACCAAAAGCTGTGCCTTTTAGCTTAAAATTCTCATAAGCATAAATATTACTCTTTCTTTTTATATTAGATATATCGCAATCAAGCTCAACTATACATTTTGATATTATTTTTGGGAACATATCCAACTTTTCTAAATATTTTGCTATTACATAATTCTTTTTAAATTCCTTTTCAGTATATATTCGATCCTTCCAATGAACACTAGCAAAGACTAAAACTCCAAGATCTTCAGATATGGGATGAAAAAACTTACGCCGACCTGCCATGCAAAAAATATCATTATTCCTAACACCTAAATGTCCTTTATGAAAAAATAGCAATGATTTAACATTCTTGTCTTCCATTTTTAATATGCTTGCCTTAATCTTAGAAAATTTCAAATAGTTAGGAAGAACGGATACAACTTTATTATTACTGTCTAATAATAAGACCCTAGCACCAGTTTTTATTTTACCTTTTAAATTTATTGTTTTAATCATTTTATTCCCAAAAGTCAGTATGCAACCAATCATCACTAATATCTATATAACTGGACATTTGCGATGCTATTTTTTTGTTTTGTTTCCCTATATGGGCAGATTCGTTATTAATAGATTCCATAATACTATTTATATCGTCTCTTTCCCAATGAATAGCATTTGGAGTATTACCATTGTACATACATCTTCTTCCCATAAGACCCAGTTCTATAACGCTATTAGCAATTCCATCGTGCTTTGTTAATCTAAGACCTATAAAACATTTCTTATATATTTTATATAACTTTTTTCTAGAATATTGGTTACTATCAGTGATAATATTTATTTTAAAATCACTTAGTTTTTTAAGTTTTTTAACAATATCTCCTCCGTAAAAGTTCCATCTAGATTTACGTATATATGTATATATTTCATCACCTAGAATTTCTGGTTTTATGTGTTTAACAGGGGATGCAATAAGAGGAATAGATTTATAAGGGATACCAACATTATCCAAATCTTTTTCAATGTATGATGATATGGCAACATTTTTAACCCAAGGCATTTTCTTAACAGCTTTTAAACATTTCTGCTTCCTTATATCACCACCACGCCAAATAAGAACCGCAAGTGATTTATGCCTTTTAAGCCTATTAATATCAGCATCAGGATCATACATTCCAAAAAAAATAGATGGTTTTCTTTTATCGTAAAACTTCACTAAATTATGCATTTCCATAAAATTTAAGAATTTGCCCGAATGTTTAACCGTAGAGGCAAATTGACATTGTTTTATTCTTTTTGATTTCATTTATCCAAATAGTTCTTTATATCTTTTAATATGTGTATGATTTCTTAATACATCTCTGGCTATATTATGATATGGTTTAAAATTCATATCCAACTTATCCTCTAAGTCGTCCCAATTCTTATAATTAATAACAAACTCGTCCAAATCTTTCATTCCATACCTAACTAAATCGCAATTTGTTAATACTGCTGCACCAGAAGCCGCGTATTCAAATATTTTAGACGGGACATAGTCTCCATATACACTTTCAGTTGGACAGACCAAAGCACTAGCACTCATCATTATAGACCAATATTTTTTCTTTTCATACATTCTCAGTACATTTATGCCAGGTTCAAATTTAATTCTCTTTTTAAATCTTTTATACATCTTTATTCTATGTTTATAAGCCGGTAATGTAGCTCTGCCCACAAAAAAAACACCCTTTCTCTTCCTTTTTGTCTTTTTATCTAAAAGATTTTCTGGGACAGACCATTTAAACAATTTAATATTTTTCCATGTATCACAATTTTCCAAATGCTTTAAAAACTTTTTTCTGCTACCAAGACCCTTGTGATACTTCTGAGAAGACTTCCCCCACCACGATGCCCGGCAATATAATGAATCAAACTGATTATACCATTGATCTGTAGATGGACGACCCCACGTATCTGTCTCAACAAATACTTTTTCAACATTTATTTTACTAATATCTGGCAACCACTGTTCAGATGCCTTTCTGTTTGTGCCATAAATATAATCAGGTTTAAATGAATCTATCTTCTTTTGGAGAGAATCTATACTTGTCTCCGAAAATCCCTTTCCCCAAAATTCTACTTCATAACAATTTTGACAATCTGTTATCCATCCACAGTGTATAATCCTATTAGTCTTTTTTGTGGCTCTTATTTTATTATATATAAATAATATTTTCTTTTTCATTATTTTAATTTTCTACAATATGCAGATAATTGAGTTTTTATAGATTCGGCGGTTTTTTCAATAGTGTACATAGATGCTTTTTGTATTAACTGAGAAGATATTTGATTTCTCAAACTTTCATCATCTGATAATTTTTTTATTATTTTAACAAATTGTTTTACTTTATTTTTTGTTATAGGTGGTTCAAAAATACTTCTATCTACAAATAGATTGTAATCATCACCTAAAACTTCTTTTCTAGCAATAGATTTGGGTAATATTAAAGGTACTCCGCATGCTGCTGTCTCTAACGTCCTTAAACTGCCATAATAATCCCAACCAGATTTATAATAAGTTATCATCACCAAATCACATGCAGATAACATATACGGCATTTTTTTATGACTAACTTTACATACTTTAACACCAGTTTTTTTCTCTAGTTTTTCTCTTTTTTTGCGAGTATCACGCGTTCCTATAATAATCTTAGCATTTGGTATTTTCTTCATTATCTCAGGTATAGATTTTAAAAGAATATATGGATAATTAAACCCTCCCAAAGATTTGCTAAAATATCCTATGATAAAGTCTCCACCTATTTCTTCCCTTATCTTTTGTGTTTCAGCATGATCTTGAAGAGGTTTAAAACTAGGTAAAAAAGATTGTTGCAATGTGATTACTCTCTTATACTTAGAACCTTTTGGATTTATTTTTACCGCTTTTTTCCCATTCCTCAATACATCTGCCCAGGACATTGTTGTTGTTGCTAATATGGTAGATTTTTTAAAAGCCTTTTTTAAGAAACTATCAACAAACCAAATTATATTAGCATTAGGTCTTTTTTTTCTCAAAAATCTTAGTAACGGCATATTGTTTCTAATTATATACAAGTCATAATCTCTTTCCATAGATTTTAACTCAAAAGTAGAACGATGAAATTTTGTTCCATAATGGGATTCATTTGGGGCAAATTTATAACCAGAATAATAGACTTCTGCAAACAAACTAAGAGCGCAACACATATTAATTGTTGTAATAACACCAGATCCCTTTGCAGGAGCAAGTCTCCGAACCGAACCGTGTTGCACAAATATTTTCATATTAATATTGCAAAAAAGATGTATTATCGATAGTAATACCTTCTCTTTTCCTTTTTTCAAAAGATTTCTCAGAAGCAGCTATAATCACTTTATTTTTCTCTTTATTCTTTTTTCTCTTATATCTCATGGACTTTCTATGATATCTATAATATGCTAATGATTTATTAACAAAAGCATGCGTTACCAATTTTTTATCATCATCAGACTTCCCAAAAAGCCTCCACCACATCTCTCTATCAGATCTAGATACTAAATCCTCATCATATAAACCATACTCCTGATATACATGCCTACGTACCATTACTGTTTGAGCATGTATATTATACAAAGTATTACACATCTCTATAGAAGGTTTTTTCTTAGCATATAATTTAACATTTTGATATGGTAAATTCTTAAGTTTGTAACATTTTTTAAGAGAGATATCACCATAAACAGCTATAGCATTACCGTATACAAATTCAACATCGTTTAACAACAAAGACGACAGCCTATGCGACACAGACTTTTTTGTTAACATATCATCAGCATCTAACAATACTATAACTTCGCCCTTAGATGATTTAATACCTACATTTTTGCAAAAAGAATAACCCTTGTTTTCCGTCAATGCTATGACCTTAACGTCATCAACAGAATTTGCAACATTCACTGATTCGTCTTTAGAACAATCATCTACCACAATAATCTCGATATTATCATAATCCTGTTTTTTGATAGACAAAAGGCAATCTTTTATATATTTTTCATAATTATATAAAGTTACGACTACGCTCACAAGTGGGTTATTTAACATTCTTATATCCAAAATTTAGGCTTTAACCAATCTTTCCCTATGTCTATATAGGATTTTACTAACTTATACAGAAATAAGTTAGTTTGTCCTATTTTTTTAGACTCAATATTTATAGATTCCATTATTTTATTTACATTCCCTCTATCCCAATGTATAGCTCCAGGTACACGACTATCATTATATATAGATCTTCTTCCCATAAGTCCCAATTCTATTACGCTATTAGCGATTCCATCGTGTGGAGTAAGTCTTATCCCTATAAAACACCTTTTATATATATCTACAAGTTCTTGTCTTGTATATCGTTTATCTCCACCTATAATATTAATCTTAAACTTAGATTTACGCTGTATGTCTTTTATTATTTCCAACCCATAAAAATCTGGTTTTGAATTAGGTATATAAGTGTATATCTCATCGCCCAAAGGACAGGGTTTAAACATTTTTGCATTAGTTCCAATTATGGGTAAAAATTTATATTCAACACCTAATCTTTTAAAATCATTTTCTATAAAAGAAGAGATTGCAACATGTTTTATATTAGATTTTTTTTTACATTTCTTAATTCTATTATCGCTCATAGCATCTGAGCCTCGCCAGACCGCTATGGCTAAAGATTTATGACTAAGTAGAGTAGTTATGTCATTCCAATAAACGCCAAAAAAGATACACGGCTTGTTCCTATTCTTAATGTCACGCAAGCTGTATTTGTGCATAAAATCAGAAAATAAAAGCTTAGATCCCTTATTCATTCTACATTGGTTTATTGTAGACATTATTTTTCTAGAAGTATTGATCTAACTATTCTTGGACTTGTCTTATCATATTTTGGTATATATTGATTATGAGATTTCTCACAAAAATATATTGCATCTTCATTACTTATATCTGTATATATTCCCCTAGCCCATTTTCCATCTTTAAAAACTTTATATGGACTATAGCCTCTATCTCTAAATAGGTCTGGACAAGCAACAGCAGCAGATACAACATATTTAAAATTATACCCTATACCCAATAACTCTCTAAGAACCTTTGAAAAATCACGAGACTCACTATAAGTTTCTGGATGGACCTCTATCAAAATTTTACAATGCTTAGCTTCGGAAAATGTTTTCATTCCTCCCGATAAAGCTTCTATTTCATATCCCTCTATATCCATCTTTATAAAATCCGGTATATACTTTAACTGGTCTATTGTCTTGGTCTCTACTATCCCTGCTTTTTGTATTTTAGATTTATCAGGTTTGTTCATTGTCGTCAAATTAGGACTATCAGCATAATATATGTCTTGCTCTCCTACATGATCAGAAATAGCACAACTAAGAACGGTTGTTTTTTCTTTAAAACCATTTTTGTCTATATTCTTTTTCAAAATCCGTCTTGTGCGGCTATCAACCTCTATGCATACAACATGATCCATACTTCTACAGAGATACATACTTATATGACCTATATTAGCTCCTATATCAATAGCCAATGCACCCTTTGCTTCTTTTTTAATCATCCAAATAAATTCTGGTTCTCTTGATCCTGCGTGTAATAAGGCTGAAGACACTCCTTTATCTCTCGGATCTAAATAAAACTTAAATCCATCTATCTTTTTTTTAACAAGATGACCTTTACTAAAATTCATAATTAACTCCAATTCTTTCTGTGACCTACTATACTTTCGATATCAATCTAAGACTACCTTCTAGAATATAAACGAGAAAAATCATCATCAGAATTATGTCCAGTTAATTCAAATCCAAATTTATTAAGACAAGCAACAATGTTATTGTGATCTGTCTCGTTAACGTTTTTAATCTTTTTATAATGCCATTCACAAAATATCTTATCTATATAAGATATAGATCCTTCCGTTATCATGTGTTGAAACAAATTATACTCCTCTCCTTCTATATCCACTTTTAAAACAATAAAATCATCTTCTTTAAAATTTTCAAGTATATACTGAGAAAAATCGACAGACTGTACATGTATAAAATTTTCTTTTGATATCTGTCCTGACGTTTTATTTATATTTAACGTAGAGCCTTCACTTATACCTGATTTACTTTTTTTGTTTTTCCCTACATAAAATTTCACCTTAGAATTGTCAACAATACTAGCCGCTTTACGCTCTAAAGTAATTTTGTTATACAAAGAAAGATTTTTACGTTTCAACTTTTTTTTAAGACTTTTTTTTATAGATTTATATAAAATAGGAACTGGCTCGAATCCTATGTAATGATCAAAGTCTGGAAAAAGTTTTATTCCTCGTAAAAAAGTAGACGCATCATACATTCCTAATTCAATATAATAGTTCAAGATGTCCTCACTTAGAAAGTGTTTCTAAAAAATACTCGTAATACTGCTTTGCAATCGAAACAATGTCAAATCTTTTTTTATCTGTTTTCATTCCTTCGTTCTTCATAGATAGCATTGCTTCTGCTACTTTTCTTCTATCTATTTTTGGAGGCGAATATAACTTACATGGTTTAAAATCCCATTTCTGGTCATCTATCCCTATACCTGAACCACTACCCAATTCTATATGCCCACCTGATTTCGTATATATAAGTGGACATCCAGCCATAATAGACTCTATCATGGCATTTGGACACCAGTCTAACCATGTAAGATGTACTGTACATATTGCTTTTGATAACAATATTTTCAACTCATCGACCTGTTGCCATCCAATATATCTAATTCTTTTGTGTTTCTTAATTTTACTATCAGGTTTACCAGTAATAACAAGATCAGAATCCAAACCCATATCAAGAGCAATTATAAAAGACTTAACAATATCATTTAGCCTTTTATGTGGTCTCCATTTGCAATTTGCTAAAATAAAATTCTCAGCAGATCTAGGTAGAAATTCGTAAGAATCTGCACCATTGTGTATAATCGCATATGGCTCTTTTTTTATTTTAAGAAACTTTCTATAAGCATTTTTGCAAAATGTAGATTGATACACAATAGCATCACACTTTTTTATATTATTTACTATTTTTTTATTTTTAATTTTATATTTTTGTTCACTATTCAAGATTAAACCATCAAGTCGCAAAATATTAACTTTTGCCTTTGTATTGCGTTTGTCGTTAGAATTCATTAAAAATATATCTGGGCTAGAAGACGAGACATTAATACCTTGCTCCTCAAAACATTTGGCTAACCTAATAAAAAAACGATGTTTACCAGAATTGACATCTTTCTCTTTTATATTTGCACTAAATCCAATCTTCACTTGATCCAACCTTCCTGTTTAGATACTATCAAAAGTTGTTTTTTCCAATCTTTAAACGCAACTGCTCTATATCTTTTCCCTGTAACATCAAATACGATATCTGCTAATCTTTTAGAAGTTTTTAAAAAACCAAACTCTTTGTAATAACTATCTCTTATTTTACTTTGATCTAAAACCAAAACTTCTTTCATAGCCCTTTTTAAAGATTCAAGATAACACTCTTTTTCTATGCTATTAGGAGCATCCTCTATCCCAGGAGCATCAAAAAATCTTCCACTATTTTCATTAACATATTTCCATCCACCATATATATTGCGATTAACAACAACTGGTCTAGAATTTACAATTGATTCTGTTATTATTCTTGGGCTACTATCAGCAGTATTAGGGAAAAGAACAAATTTTGCGGAAGTTATAACGGAAGATAATTTATTATCGGTAAAAAGCTTATGTTTTGTTTCAATGTTCGTGAAACTTTTCCACTCATTTTTTGCTATCTTTAAAAGATTTTTATAGATAGGTCTTTTATACTTTTTTGAGTCATTAATGCAATAGTCAACAATAAGTCCATTTAGCCCAAGCTCCCTAGCCGCTCTGTCTATCAAACGAAGCATATAAAGACCCTTACATTTAATACCTTGCCTAGATAAAAGTGTAAAATAAACAAAATCATATTTAGGAATTTTAGACGGATTTCCTACAGCAGTCAAAAGATCATCACAAAAATCTGATTCAGATAATAAATATTGTGGAACAGATGGAGGCAAATGAGTTTTAATCCTAAACGGATGACAAATAGCCTTTATCTTCTTAGACCAAGTTATATTTTTTTCTGCAAATCTATAATCACAAGAAATACAAATACCAACTTTTTTTATCTTTTTGTTCTGTACTTCAGCACCAAAAGGTTTTCTCATCAACGTAATATCTAAATTAGTGATTTTCCCACCTTTAGTAACTGCTATAAGTTTTTTAAAACTATCAGGCTTTACACGCATTAATTTTTCCTTTTATTCAAGAAAATCTGTTTTTCTTTTCTCTATTTTACTATCATCTTTTAGTTGCAACAAAAATAGGCCAATTTGTTTTCTTGTGATATATCTTATCTATATCAAATCCATTTTGTTTCAAGAATTTAGATATACTCTTTACCGTATACAGCCCAAACCTATTGTTCGTTTTATTTTTGTCTTTCCTTGCACTACATATAAATATCTCAGCGTCTTCCATTATATCAAGAAGGACATCTATATCTTTATTGTCGAGGTGATAGAGAACCTGGCATGCCAAAATCCCTTTGATATTATACAAATCGTTATTTTTAAAACCATTAAGTTTTTCATTCCTAAAAAATATTCTAGTGGTATCAAATCCCCTCTTCTTGAAAAATGTTTTTGTAATAAGAGCATTCCTATAAAATGTCTCGTTGAATTCCACTCCAATAACTTTGTCAAACTTCATAGACGCTACCACAGATAATATCCCATTATTACAACCAATATCAACTATTCCAAACGGATACTTTTCAGATATGTCACGCATAACATCAAGTGCATTCTTAAACCTTTTGTTAATCTTTTGATAGTGGCGAATCTTCTCTTTAGACTTAGGAAACTCTACATTCCATGCTCTTACTAATTTGTTATATATACCAGACAGATACTTCGTACTCAGTAAATCTTTTGTCATTGTAGCAACTCCAAACCAGATAAATCTGTTTTTCTTTTCTCTATTTTTGCTTTTACTATTTTTTGCAATTTATCATTAATCAATAACTTAGCTTTAGATTTATGCATTTGCTTTCCGTGTTTTCTATATATGGCTACATGATCATTAACCCATCCTGTTTTAAAACCATGATTAAAAACCCTATAAAACATTTCCCTATCACTTTTAGATCTAAGAGATTCATCATATAAGCCTATTTTCCTATGTATATCTTTCAAAAGCATAACACCTTGAGCATGAACATATTTAGGATTTTTTGTCTTCTTCCATTTTTTTGTCATTCTAGATTCGCTTAATGCACCTTTTGAAAGATCTATAACAGGACCGTGAACGAAATCATATCCCATTTCTATTTTTTTCAACCTTATAGATAAACTATTTTCCGTCAACATGTCATCAGCATCAAGCATAACTAAAACTTCTGATGTAGCATTTTTTATCCCTATATTTTTCGCATATGAATAACCTCTGTTCTCATCCAATTTTATATATTTAAGTCTATCTGTTTTGAATTTTCTAATTACACTATAAGGATTATCTGTAGATGAATCGTCTACAACGATCATTTCTGAATCCTTAATATCTTGAGAGAGAAAAGACTTAATTGCCGGTCCTATATATCTCTTATAATTGTATAGGGTTGTTACCACCGTAACACGCATCATATACTCCTCTAATAACGTTAGCATATTTCTCAGCAACTTTTTTAATATCTAAATCTGGTCTATTGGGTTTTGTCTTAATTTTGATCAATTCATGTATCCCATTAGCAACAATCTTTGGATCCAGATTATCAAACTTTTGCTTTAATATCTTTTTATTTTTCCACTTATCTACATTCAATATAACACCATCAGAGTTAACGAGTTCTGGCGTTCCCCCTAGATTTGTACAAAGAACATTAAGACCGCATGCTAAGCCCTCTATAACAGCATTCGGACAAGAATCTATATGACAAAGATGAATTTGATAATCACATGCCTTCATTATAGATATAACATCTTCTGGACTTTTAGCTCCAACATAATGAACATATTTTGATTCAAATTTTTCAGTTACATTATCACCAACTATATATAAATGGTTCTTTAAATTAGCCTCTAAAAATCCTTTAATTATTGAATTGGGTCTTTTATTATCTCTCCATCTGTGGCTTGAAGCAACAAAAGAACCTGGTTCTATAGATATGTCCTTAGCTATAGACTTAACAAAATCAAAATCAATACCATTATATATAACCTTAGACGGTTTTCTAACTCCCAAAAAGTGATGACACATTTGCCTAGAAAAAGAAGACTGATATATAACATATTTTGATCTTTTGACATTATCTCTCAACGGATCGTTAGGAGCAGTACTATTCAAATAATAACATCCATCCATTCTAGCTATACAAGGTTTTTTATGTTTATGCAACTGTCGAATAAATGTCAACTCTATATCAAACGGTAATTTTCTTTTTGTAACAATTTCTATATCATCAAAAAGATTTAGACTGTTAGCAATTCTTGATCGAAATACTGCTGGCCCACCCTTAAATTTTTCCATTGAAATATATAACTTTATCATTTTTCACCTGGTTTGTGATAGATAATATTATATGGTTTATAATTATACTTTTTTCTTCTATTTATAGCCTCTTTAATTATTCTACCCCACACCTGACGAGTAGGTGCCCCAGAAGTGGTAATGGAATGAGATTTTCTTTGTCGATATCTATAACATATAGTTTTAGAAAATAGTCCTATCCCAAGTTCTTCTAATCTATATCCCATATACTTATCAACAGAACATCTAAGTCCCGCTTTAAATATCTTATCAGGACGAGGACACCTATTAGAAAATGTTCTCCAATGAGAAAACCCATGTTGTTTTTTTATTCCCAATTGTAATAAACTTTTATACTTGCCAGGATGCCTACTCATACCCTTTTTTTGTGATATCATTTTTATATTACATATTTGAAATTGTGTATAAATATATGTAACCTCTGGATATCCTTCGTATAGATCCATAACATGCTCAACTGCACCAGCTTTTAACATATCATCAGCATCAAGGACTCCCATAAAATCTCCATTAGAGTGTAATCTGCATATTTCATATGAGCTTGCACAATACTTTCTTTTTTTGTTCTTAATATACTTAATATCTATATTATTTTTCACAAAATTATTTTTAAGCTTACGAATAGTATTTTTTGTTTTATTTCCATCATTAGAACAATCGTCTACAATGACAACTTCAAGTGGTCGATATGTTTGTTGTAGTATGGACCTGGCCCAGTCATTAAGATATTTAGAACAATTATATGATGCTGTCATTATTGTGAAAAGTTTGTTCATTTTTATTTATTTACTGACCTTTTAATGGAGTTCGCATACATTGATGCTGTTATATTTATATCGACATCAATGCGACAACATCTTTCTTTTTTCTCAAGAATGTCATTGATACCGTTAGACACAACATCAACTGGTAAATTATCAAGAATTTTAAACTTTTTGACTTTAAAATTCCATTTATCTACATCTAATATGACACCATCAGAAGCAACAAGCTCTGGCGTTCCCCCTAGATTCGTACAAAGGACATTAAGACCGCATGCTAAACCCTCTATAACAGCATTTGGACAAGAATCTATATGACAAAGATGAATTTGATAGTCACATGCTTTCATTATAGATATAATATCTTCGCTAGAATTCTTACCAAGGAAATGTATAAAATTACTTTTATATTTAAATGGAATATCATCATCTTTAAACTCACCTATAAAATACAAATGCCTACCAGTATTAGCCTCTAAAAATCCTCGTATTATCGACAACGGTCTTTTATTATCTCTCCCTCTCCAATTAGAACAAGCAACAAACGATCCTGGAACTATTTTATCACTTGCATCTATACTTTTAACCCATTTTAAATCTATGCCATTTTTTATTATATCATAAGGCTTGTTCCCAAATTTTAACAATTTCTTACACATCCTATATGAAAATTCAGACTGGAATATAAGATGTTTTGCATTTTTAATTGTTTTGATAATAGGAATATTTTTATTGAAAACTTTCTTCCTATAATAACATCCATCTAACCTTACAATATAATTACCTTTATGCTTAGTTTTTTTTTCTACAATAACAAACTCGGTATCAAAATTAGATTTTTCTTTATATGTGATCGAAATACCATCTTGTTTTTTTAAAAAAGGCAAAATCCTATCAAGAAAAACCCTTGGACCACCAGAAAAATTTGGTCTACGTAAAAATATTGTAACATTTTTCAAAACGATCCTTTTTATTTATACTACAAAATACTATCTTTAACGAAAATCGTCAAACTTAAATATTTTATAAAGCATGCGGTATTATTTTTAAGCTCCTAAGCAAAATCAACGTAATACCATCTTTTTTCTTTTTTATCATATAATATATTGCCATATTTCCTTTGAAGATTTTTCAAAAAAGCCGACTTTCCCGATCTCATAGATTTCCATATTTTATTTCTTCTTACTTCTTTTTCTATGGTTTTACAAAATATTTTAAAATAATGTTTCGTAAACCTAGGATTTTCAGCAGAAAAACCATCACCATATAAAACATCTTTTTCTTCATTACTAAGTAAATACGCTGTATACCTTTTATCTGTCCACAACTTAGTAAAAATAGACATAACTATATCTCGATTTTTTTCGCATAAATTAAAATCAAAAGAAGGAGTCACTATCCTTTTAGTAACAATTCCTATAGATTTATAATTTAGTGTCTTTACTTTTACAACGTTATTTACACTACCTCTTACATAAAAGATGTCAATATTAATATTAACATTACATGTGCCAAATATTTTTGGGTATATTTTTTTATCTGATAAGCGATATGCACATTTAATATAATTTGATATAAAAGTATTTCCTGGCTTCTTCATACCAGGTATCAATGACATAAAAACAGACACACCTTTTTTTTCTACCATTGGATAATAGAATTTCTTTCTTCCATAATAACCAAAAAACTTGCCGTCCTTAAAAGCTAAATTGCTTGGTGAAGATATTAATAACGATTTATATAGTTTCATCTTCGATTGTAATTTAAGAATAGCTTCATGTAAACTGTCTTTTCTGGGAATGATGTCTCCAAGAAGCCCATCCTCTTTAACAAAAGCGGCTCGAATACCACATACAATTTTACCAGATATATTAATACACTTTTTTTTAATCATTTTAGAACGCCATATATAGCTTCAGCTTTTTGAAAAAAACCACCAGGAATACCATAAGCCTCATTTTCAAAAACTTTTTTAATAATAATCCTACTCTCTAAAAGAGATCTAATATCAGCGACTTTTTTCCTTGCCACTATTTTATCATAATTATGGTCTGCATAGCTTATGAGTACCTTTCCATCTTTACGAAGAACCCTACAAATCTCAGAAAGTACAATAGGCATATCAGTAATATAAAATGACCAATTCATAAAAACTAGATCAATTGAAGCGTCTCCAAGCGGTATATCTTCTCCTTTAGCATTGAAATCAACCTTTTTTTTAAACTTTGGATCTGGGTCCACTCTTATCATCTTTTTACAATTTATATAAGATTTATATGAATGCCCCTCAGAATCTTTATCTCTCCCACATCCAAGATTTAATACAATGCCAAATTTTTTGTGTTTCAAAATCTTTTTAAGCCATTTGTTGTGCTTTTGCCTTAATTTAGTTGCCATCATATCTCCATAAAAAACGTATTTTTATATGTATTAAATTCACCATCCCCAAAATTAAGTATTTTTAAACCATTATTCATAAAAAAAGATGCCCAGCGATCAAGATCCCATACAGTCAAATGGAGTGTGCCTTTTTTATCCAGCGTAGTATGTACCCTGATAAGAAAATATTTACTTGTAACACGTATTGCTTCTTCTATAGCAAATTTCAGATCTTTTGCTCTAATATGTTCATAGACATCTGTTGACATGTAAAGGTCAAAAGAATTATCATTAAACTTAGATAAATCAGTTGCAGAAGATCGTTTACAATTAAGTTTATGTTTCTTGCAATGTTTCACAACAATCTTAGAAACATCTTGTCTTATTTGTACCTCTGACTGGTACAACACTTTTCCGTTACTTTTAACGGCACAACCAATAAACTTAGAACCAGTATCCATACCAGCTACAATCTCCTGTTTATAAGAACTACTACCAAACAATAGTTTAATAGTAAAAGGAGTACGACTAACGACTTTAGCTTCACCACTTTTCAACAATTTCCTAGCAATACATGGTGAACAAGGCATCATTGGTTCATCTTTACAGTTTTTAACGTATACTAACATAAAGCATACCTCTGACTGAAAACAGAGTAATGTGTATCTGTAGATTCGAAGTTTCTACAGAATCCAACTTCACCTCGACCAGATAATAAAAGGTTTAACGTTACAAACACTGTCTCTACTTCACAAGACTGTTTAATTTGTAACCAAAGAGGAAAGTACTGGTGCGTCATACTTTCGTTTCTAATTTCTTTCTTATCGTTTACTAACAACTTTTTAATTTCTCCTGTGTTAGTGGTCTGGTCAACTTAACCTCTTTCGAGGTTCTCTCTGTCAGTTGGGGCTTTTACAAGCCCCTTCCTTTAGGGAGGGGTAGTTGACTATGCCTAACAATTTTAAATGGTTTTAAATTATATTTTTTACGTCTTGCGACAGCATCATTCTTAACTACCTTCCATTGATGCATAGCTTTCTCTACTTTAGAAATAGCACCAGGAGATCCCATTCGATAATTATAGCAAATCCTGTCAGTAAACATGCCTAAAGCGAACTCTTCAAGTCTGTATCCCATATATTTATCGACAGAAGATCTCAATCCAACCCCCCAGATCTTGTCAAGCCTAGGATGACGCTTAGAGAACGTTCTCCAATGAGAATATGTGTGTTTACCTCTTAACCCAAGACTTAACATACTTTCTCCTCTCTTCGGAGCCGAACAAAATCCTCTCCTTAAAAACTTCATTTTTTTATTAAACATATTAAATTGAGTATATATCCATGTAATATTAGGATGTTTTTTATACAAATCAACAATATACTCTACAGCATCATCAACAAGAGCATCATCAGAATCTAAAACTCCAAAAAAAAAGCCTGACGAATTTTCCCATGCTCTCTTATAAGAACTACCACAATATTTTCTAGTCTCATTAGATAGTATGTTTATATCTATATCATTGTCTATAAACCTATTTTTGATATCCTTAATTTTAGATAAAGTGTCATCCTTAGAACAGTCATCAACGAAAATAACCTCAAGTGGTCTATATCTTTGTGCTAATATAGATTTAGCCCACGTATTGATAAACTTACTTGAATTATAAGCCGAAGTTAATATAGTGAATTTATTTCCATTTTTTTGCATAATAAATACTTTCAATTAATTTCAAATAATTCTCAGACATTTTTTTAGAACTCAAACAATCTCGAAAATGTTCTCTTGTTGTTTTTTTAAGTTCATTCAGTTTATTAGTATCTTCACATAATTTTCTGAGTATCTCACGAGCATGATTTTTTGTTTTAAATACATATCCATTAACACCTTCCTCTATGACCTCTTTATTTCCGTAATGATTACTACAAATAACTGGAACTCCACTAGCCAAAGCTTCAAGAACCGAAACACTTAAACCCTCTTGTTCATTAATTTGATATAAGAAAAGATCCCAAGTTTTAATAATAGAAACTTTTTCTTTAAAATCAGTCACAAAACCTCTAAAAACTATATCGTTACGTTTCTTTTTTATTTTCGAATAATATTTTTTAGCCTGTGTTAAAAACGGTCCCGCACCTATATAGTCATGAACCATTTTTTTAGGAAGCTCAACAGTGGCACACCATTTTATCCAACCGTCAGAATACTTCCATCTATTAAAAGTATTAATTCTTCCAGTAACAATAGTATTCTTACGATCATACTCATCTGCGATAGGAACTATTTTATCATACCTCTCGAAATCAACTCCATTCATGACAACAGCCATCTTCCCTCTACATCGTTTTCTATGTTTTTGCATACCTGTTAACATACTGTGGCACACAGAAACTATGTAATTACATTTATGTATTTTTATTTTAAATTGAGGCTTTGCAAACGTATGATTGATAACTATAATAGGAATGATATCAAATAATTTCTGATATACGCTAGTATCAGATCTTAATAACTTGTGATATATTAAAACACATGGCTTATGCTGAACTATGGTCTGTATGAAGTTTTTTTCTTTTACGTTTGTGACTTTTACGCCATAAGAGGACTCCGCATTATTTCTAGCGATTTGACTACTCTTTCTACAATAAACTATTTGTTGATACTCTGAATGCTTGTTAACAGCATAAAAAGTTTCCATAAGCATAGTTTGTGCTCCACCTATATGAAAATTGTCAATATAATGTATTATTTTAGGCTTAAGCTGTTTCATTTTATTAATCTAGATATACGCTTTTATCATATATCTTAATATGGTCTTTTAAAAGTGATTTTTCATTAAATGTATATAATTTTTTACCAGTGACTTCTTCATATGATCTAACTAAATCACAAGTATATTTAGCAGTGTGATGCTTTGTCTCTAATCCTCTCCCCATAATTTGAGTAATCGCCCTAAGAGCATTATCAGGCAACCAAAAATATCTATGATCATATAAATCAACGCCAACGAATATAACATTATCATAACCAAGATATGTAATGATATGCATAATACATGTCATAGTACAAAAATCATAAACTAATCCGTCAGTAAAAATATCGAGTTCCATCATCTTTTTAGAAACTACAGATTGTCTACGACCTCCCCCACCAAGCTTGTCTTCAAACTCTTTGAAAGCGGTTGGTGCGAAAATCTCTTTCAGAATAATACCAGTGTGATTAAACTTATTATAAACAGATTTGTGAGAATAAGTATTAATCTTTTTCCATCTAGGAGATGACTGAGCTAAATCGTCACATATAATACAAGACTTAGGATAAAACCTAGTTAAAAAGCTTACCAAAGTTCCCTGAGTTTCACCTCTCGTCGCAAAAGCTTTAGTCCCTTGCTCCCTCATAAAATAAAAAGTTGTCGGTATTTTTGATTTACATAGCCAGTTAAATCCTACAGAATCGAATTGAGATAAGTGGATCTTATCTGCATCTGTAAGTTTTTTGATAGAGTTTCCACAACCGTAAACTACTATTGTATCACTCTTCTTATATCTTTTAAAATCTTTTTCGCCTATTCTATTCATACTATAAAAACACTTTTACATTTATCACATTTATAATTTACTTTTATTTCCGCTTTTAGTGCTTCTCTCGTCGCAATGACGCTGTTACAATCAGGACATACTGTCCTTCTAAATTCTCTAGCTTTATCGTTAAAAATGTTATGAACGTAAACAAAGTTAAAAGTAGTCTTTAAGAATTCCGCTACCTCAAAAACAGTCTCATTAGAACTGCTCTCACTTATATTTTCGTCAGTCGGAATAATCCTCAACACATGAATTGGAATGTCTGATTTTATACCTGAACCTATCGAATCTAAATCCAAAAGAGGAGTAAAATCATACAATTCGCTGTCCCCATAAACCGGAACACTAATTTCTACATGATTCTTACTTAAAATAGCTTGCTTAATTCTTTCAAATACAGGAACCCCCTTATCTACATTAGCTCCACATTTATCATAATAAACGCTATCATCGCCCTTCCAGTCTATATTCAATGCGTCAGTCGCTTCTAGAATATCAGTCCAAGGATCTTCGTTAACATAAGCGTTTGTACTTATCATAAATTTTATGTTCTGCTTACTACACTTCTCTGCCAAATCTAAAAGAAACTCATAATAAGGGATAGGCTCAGTATAAGTCATACATACACCAATACATCCTTTTGCGACAGCCATATTAACTATCGCACTTGGACTAAAATATTTACATCCGTCAGCATTTTTCTTCCTACTTATACATATGTTCTGGCAAAAATTGCAGACTAGATTGCAGCCACTCCCACCCACAGATAGTATCTTAGAACCTGGAAAGAAATGATAAAAAGGCTTCTTCTCAATCGGTTCTATAGCCATTGTAGAAATGCGGCTATAACTCTCTAGATAGATCCCATCCTTAGAAGCTTTTCTAGATCCACAGATACCAGATTGACCGCTTTTTAGCGTACATTCATGAGGACATATCGTACATTTAAACGAACCACTCTCTTGTTTTTTCAACGAGTCTCTCCTAAGAATCTTGTCCCTGTTTATTTTTCAGATATATCTCACCTATGGCACATTTTCCGTCCATATGATCTATTTCATGACTAATAACCTTAGATTCGAATCCTTCAAAATCTTCTATATGTTCTTCAAAATTCGCATCTAAATACTTAACCTTAATAGCATAAGGTCTTTGAATCTCTGAGACTATTCCTGGGAAGGAAAGACACCCCTCTTCTCCGATAGTAAACTTGTCAGAAGATTGTTCTATAATTTCAGGATTTATTAACAACCTTACTGTATTAAGTTTTACATTGAATCTCAATACACAAACTCTTTTACTTACTCCAATTTGACAAGCTGCTAATCCAACTCCGTTTGATGTCGCACATACAACGTCCATAAGAGTTTTAATAAACGCAGTATCATCATCCTTAGACAATTCTGTAGATAAGGCATAAAGCTCAGGAGCATCATATAAAAGAATCTTCTCAACGAGTTCCATATTAGCTGCTTTCTTCTTCTCTCTGTTGGCGAAAATCTTATTGCGTCTTTTTAATGCTTTTGTTTTATTACTCATAATTATCTCAACGCAACCTTAATTCGGATACGTCCATCCTTGTCTACTTTTTCTGATTTAAGTGAATATTTAGTACTTTTCTTTCTGACAGTCTGCTTAACTCTATGTTTAGAATACAACTGTTTCAAAAGCTTAAGTTTGAGCTTTCTCTTATCCATAGAATCATGATGCAAAAGATATGTGTCTCCTGACAACTCAAATCCTACATCAGCACTTAATGCCCTATTAGACGCTTTCCGTAAAATCACATGAGCTTTTTTGCCAGTTTTATTATAAAAACTCTTAAGCGTTTGAGCAACGTCGTTTCGCTCGACAACAAACCCTAATTCTTTGAGAGATTCTACTAAACAATCTCCATCCTTCAACTCAACTTTTATAGTAATATTCTCTGACATCTTATTTACCTGATAGACACTTTGATTCTAATTCGACCATCAGCATCAACTGTTTTTGATTTCAGTTTATACTTTGTGGTCTTATGGGAAATAGTTTTTTCTACTTTATATTTAGCATAAAGTTGTTTCAATTGATTTGGTCTTAGTTTCTTCTTGTTCTTGTCAAATTCCGAAACACGCAAAATGTATTCGCCATTTATCAACTCAAAACCGACATCATTAGAAGCTCTACCAACTTGACTTCTAGGTATAATTATATGAGCTTTCTGCTTTCGCTTGTCGCCCTGATAACCTTCAAGAGCTACAGCATCAGCATGTATCTGAGGCTTGTAACCGAGTTCTTCTAAAGTTTTAACAAGACACTCTTGATCTTTTAAGCCGATATCGATTTGATGATATTCAGACATATCTATATTCCTTAATCTAAGATGTCTCTTAGCCAAGACATTTTTGGTAAATCTTCCGGGTTCTTTTCCGCTCTTTCCAGAGCAACTATAACATCTTTATCAGTAAAAAGTAGATGATGCTCATCGTTATCAATGACTACTCTTACATGATTGTATTTACTCGCCGCTGTCGGAACTTTCTTCTTGTTAACGACCTCTTGCAAATCAGCCATTCTTGGCTCATTGAAAAGATTAACTTCATCTACTATTATATCACGCATCCAGGACACTTTCGGTAAATCTTCTGGATTTTTATTAGCTCTTTTAAGTCCAAGCTTAATCTGCCAATCAGTAAACAACAAATGCTTCTCTTCACCGCTTGGGAACTGAACTCTGATATGATTATACTTCAATGCCGCTCCAAACTTCCTATCTGCATTTTTAACCTTCTCTACGTCACCGAGCCTTTTGCCTTTTACTTGTTTTCCTATTACACCAATTTTCATATTATTCTCCTAATATTATGTCGTTTGTTTTATCGTTATGATATCTAATTAAAAGATCAACAAAATCTCTCACAGCACCATGCCCACCTTTGTTATCGGAAATATGGTTAGATTGCTGCTGTATATCATAAATAGCATCACTTGGACAAGCAGTAATTTTAGCCAAGTTCATACATTCTAAATCATTTTCATCATCGCCCATATAAGCGATATTATCAAAAGTTATATCTGTCCCTTCTAAACGAGTTTCTATATGTTGTTTTTTGTCTATCACAGAACTAAAAACATGCAAATTATGTTTAGCTACAACAGGTAATCTTTTGAACTGATATTCTATACACATGTCTGTAGCACCAGTTATAATATAAACTTTAACTCCTAAATCTTGTAATTTTGATAGTCCATGAAAGTCTTTTGTATTAAAAGCTTTCGTAACAATGTCATCATCAGAAACCCTATAAGTTCCATCAGTTAAAGTCCCATCTAAGTCGGTTATAAACATTTTTATTTTTGTCATAATATATATTATATCGAATTTTTGTTCACATTCCGATATAAAAATAAAGGAGACAAACATGGAAGAAAAATATGCAACAGTAATAGCTGAAGTAGGTGGAACGCACATCGGCAAAATGGATAGAGCTAAAGATCTTATCAAATTAGCTAAAGAAGCTGGAGCAGACGTAGTAAAATTTCAAAAACGAAATCCATATGAAAGCGTTGCTAAAGAATGGTGGGATAAACCCCATCCTAATAAAATATTTTCTTATGGAGACACATATCTAGAACATAGACTCAATCTTGAACTATCTCAAGATCAACATGCAGAATTAAAAGAATATTGTGAAAAAATAGGGATAGTATATTCTACCTCAGTCTGGGACGAAACGTCTACAAAAGAAATAGTTGAACTAAAACCAGACTTCATAAAAATACCGAGTGCATGCAATCATAGATTAGATCTTATAGATTATATATATGACAATAGTGAATGCGATCTTCATATCTCTACCGGCATGACAAATCACGCAGAAAGAGATATACTATTCACTCATATACTTGAAAAAGATAAAAACTTAGAACGTACAGTCATATATCATTGCACCAGTGGCTATCCAGTCCCTTTCGATAAACTCTACCTAAAAGAACTAACAATGATATCTTTATCATTTAAATCTAAATGTAATACTCTAGGGATCAGTAGCTCGAATCTTAAATTGGGTTTTTCTAATCATGGATATGGCATCGCTATGGAACCAGCAGCATACGCTTTAGGAGCTAGATATTTTGAAAGACACTTCGCTGATGATCGGTCTTTTCGTCATTCAGACAGTTCCTGCTCCCTTGAGCCTCAAGGATTAGAAAAGCTTGTCAGAGACCTAAGATCCTTAGAAGTTGCCTTAGAAGGCAAGCCATACGCTATAGACGACATTGAGATGGAACAAAGGAATAAACTCAGAGCTTAAGAAAATCTATCATAGTCTGCTCTATTATTTTAAAATCTAATTCAGTATCTATCTGAAGAGATCTCTGCTCGTCAAGAGGATAAACCGTAAAATTTGGACCTATTCTATTATTAGTTTCTAACAATATATCTATATCTGTCAAGTATAGGTTTCCGCAATCGTGTAGGAAAAAATCTTTTTCACTCAAGGACTGCCGCATTGGTCTATTCTTTAACAATGTCCTTTCGTTCATTACATATCCGTCTTTTTCTTTATGCACGAAAAACGGAGTATGAACGCTTACTGTAAATAGACTATCTGCTTTCTCTCTTTCTTTCTTCTGTAAACATTCATCGATCAAAACACTTTCTCTTGTATCACGAATCGGAGATGTTGGCTGAAGATTAGCAATGATATCAGCATCTATTCCTAAATTTTCTTTTGCAAAATTATAAGCATGTATCAATGCGTCCTCATTTTTACTGGTGGCTGTAGCATATTCATCAGGACGCTGAAGAAAATTTATATTCTTGCATTTAACCAAATCTTCAAAACGAGTATCAGACTTATCGGCTATCTCATTGATTAATTGTAATGATATTTCTTTGACATGTTCGCAATTAGAACTAATAATTACGGAATCAACATAGTTAGATCTTATTGCAGATAATATGGACCATGTAAATAACGGGGCACCCAACATCTTCTTGTAGTTTTTTCCCGGAAGACCAACACTCCCGGCTCGTGCCGTAATAATTGCTAAAACTTTTTTGCCATTTATCATACATATGTTATCGGATAATATCGCAATTTTGTCTTATCTGATACGCTAAATCTATAGCTGGTTTGGCATCTAGGATACCATATCCATTTCCATCCAATATTTCACGATATGATTTAGTATGCAAATCTGTAAACCCATCAGAGAACTCTAATTCCTCACCATCTATATCAATACACCTATAAGTCTTTTCGCAACCTATAGGTAACAACTTTTTGTCGGTTGATAATTCCCATTCTATGTTAGCTCTATCTAATACTAAATGCCCAGAAATATGATCGTCATTATGTAAAACAGAAGTTGAATCTTTAACGCTACCAAATAGCCATATTAGCATATCAAAAAAATGGATTCCTATATTCATGATAAGTCCACCAGATTTAAGAGGATCTCCTTTCCATGAATGTCCATACCATTTCCCTCTTGATGTGATATATTTTAACTTAATTTCATATTTTTTATCTTTTAAGCTGTTTTTAAGTTTTTGTATTGATTCATGATATCTTAATTGTAATATAGAATAGACTTTACCTTTACTGTCCTCCTGCATTTTATTTAAAGCATCACAATTCCAAGGAGATATAACCAACGGTTTCTCACATATTACATTAGAACCAATACGCAAACCAAATCTGATGTGAGCATCATGCAAATAATTGGGAGAACAAATGGAGACATAATCAATGTTGATCCCAGATTCAATCAACTTACAAATGTGACGATCAAATCTTTCAAATTCACAAAAATAAGCGGAATTAGGAAAATATGAATCAATTATACCAACCGAATCGTGAGGATCTAGGATAGCTAATAAATCGTTCCCAGTCTCCTTAATAGCTTTTAGATGTCTTGGAGCTATATAACCTGCTGCACCGACCAATACAAAATTTGCCACGATAACCTCATTATATCATTTTTAAAGCGTCTTCCAAAGGAATTTTGCGAAAAGAGTCTATCTGACTAGAAAGACTACAATTATACACAGAAGCTTTTTTATGGATAGCGAACCTGTTCAAATGCTTATACATTTTATTATTTAATATAAAAATTCTCATTTGGTGATGCCTAGAATGAATCATCCCCTTAAAATGAGGTCGATCCCTCTTATCCCAATGCTCCCAAAAATAACGACGACCCATAGAACCTCTTATATAATGATCAGCCCCCAACAAAAAGACCTTCTTACAACCCATCTGTAAAGCCAAATCTAAAGCAGAAGGAACACTAGAACAATGACAAAGACCCTCATCTTCAACATCTAAACCGTTTTCATCCGTAGGACGAGGACTAAATACATAAAAACCACTAAGCTCTCTAAAATATCTTCTCCAACTATCACGAACAATCCTATTAGCCTTAGCGTCTAAAACATCTTTCCAATAACTCCACTTTCTACAAAAAGCATCATTAGATATCCAATATCTTTTGTCTGCCTTACCTTTAGCCCAATCCATTAAAACAATAGAAGAGTTAACACAAATAACCACATGTTTATGAATTCCAGAAATATCAAGATTATTCAAACTCGTACCAGAACCAACGACAAAAGCACTCTCTCCTACATGCTTGTCTTTTAGTAATGTATATGGTTTTAAATTCATGCTAGTCCACACTCAGAAACGAAACGACTAGGTTCTACTTTGATTAATTCAGGTTTTCCCCATGGAGATTTAAGCCTATTCTCACAACTAGAAACATATAATCTTCTCTCAGATCTAGTAATCCCGACAAAGAATACTCTTCTTTCTTCTTCAACAGCCTCTATCTTCTCCTCTGGAGTCTTCGCTTCCCTTAACGCCATGAAATGAGGATGTATACCCTCTTCCGCTCCAACAATAAAAACAACAGGGAATTCCAACCCCTTTGAAGCATGCATTGTCATCAAAGAAACAGAATCTTCCGCTTCCTTATCTGAAGACGAAATCAAAGCTATACTATGAAGATAATCAGAGATAGATGAATTTGTTTGACCAAAAACCGTAGCATTATTTATAAGCTCCTCAACATTACTCTTCCTGTCTTCATAATCTTTATTGTTCTTAGAAGCTTTCTCCAAATGACCATAATAATTAATCTTAGAGATAAGAAGAGATAGAGCCTTGCCAGCATGCATAGCAGAAAAATCAAAATCAAAAACTTCTCGTATCCTTTTAGCTGCTTTTATTATGCTCTTTCGATTAGTCAACTCGTCAATTTTTGAACACGCTTCCATCAAAGATATATCATTATCTTGAGAAACCTCGACTATTCTACTATATGTTACTTCGCCTATATCGCTAAACATATCTATAACACGATGAAAAGCGATCTTGTCATAAGAATTGGCAAGCCATCTGAGCATCCCTAGACAGTCTCTTATTTCTTTTCTATCAAAAAAGTTAGGTCCACCAATAACTGTAAAGGGTATATACAATTTAGCAAATGCCGTTTGGAGTTCAAGAGACATTCTATTTAACCTATAAAAAATAGCAATATCGTTATAAGCCCAACCTTCGTCATCTACTAGAAACTTAATCTTCTTAGCTACTGCATTAGCTTCTGCTGTTTGATCATAATGTTTAGAATAATAAGGCTCTTGACCGCTCTCATTGTCAGTCTCAAATTTTATTACTGTAAAACTACTATTCTTTTTAATTAACTTTTCTGCAACTTTAATAATTTCAGGTGTCGATCTGTAATTTTTACCTAAAGATATTTCCTTACAGTCTTTATACTTCGTAATAAAGTCTAAAACGTTTTGATATCTTGCTCCTCTAAAGCGGTACACACTTTGATTTACGTCTCCTATGACCATAACATTTTTGTGTTTTCCAGCAAAAAGATTAACAAGTTCGAACTGAGCATAGTTCGTATCTTGTATTTCATCTACCAATATGTACTCAAACTGGTTTTGCAATCTTCCTAGAATATCTTCTTCCGTTTTTAAAAGTCTAACTGTCTCATACAACAATCCACTAAAATCAATAGCGTTTTGTTCTTTAATTTCTGCTAGATATTTTTTAGCAATACTAGATTCAACGCTATCTTCAAACCTTTGTAATATTGTGTTTTCATCTTCTATCATTTCTCTGCCAAAATTCATCTTATGTCCAATACCATAAAAATTCAGTTTCTTGACATCAAATCCCATCTGACGAGCGAGACTCTTCATCAAACTTTTTTGGTCATGATCATCAAATATGCTAAAACCTTTTGTATATCCTATCTTCGTTCCTACTTTACGCAATATTTTAACGCAAAGAGAATGAAACGTTCCAATATAAAACGTAGCATCAGCAATATTAAGCCTTTTACAAATACGTTCACGCATTTCGTTTGCTGCTTTATTGGTAAATGTAAGACATAAGATATGAGATGGATTAACGCCCTTATCAATAAGATTTGCAACTCGCTCTACAACACAGGCCGTTTTTCCCGATCCAGGTCCAGCCGTTACTACACATTGTCCCTGGAAAAAATCTACTACTTCTTGCTGCTGATCATTAAATAACATATTGCTCTTTCTGTTCTAACTTTTTTTGGATAGATTAAAGCTTTTAACTTGTGGACGCAGATGGTCAAACATGGAATAAGCCTTCTTCCTTATTCTATCAGAAGAGTAAAACACTTTCCATAAATTATTGGGATGGAAAAAGCCTATCTTATTTAATACAATTCTGTTATCTGAATCGTATATTTTGATATGAGGTAATTCATCTACTCCATGTTCGTCACAAAGCTTTTGTTGATCATCTGCGAATGCGTCTATATAAATAAAATCTATTTGAGTATCTTTTTCGCCTTTGAGAGAGGGAGGAAACTTTTCTGCTCCAAAAGCAGAAAGCCACTGCTTGCATCTCTCACACTCTTCACTTGCAAAAAATAATAGTTTCACTGTTTTTTCGACTCCGCACTCAAGACCTCTGGAAAAGGATACTCATCTATAGCGTCTACAAGTGACCCTATATTATTTTCATCTACTTCATTTGGCATTTTTTTAATCTTAACATCAAAAACCCAATTTAACTCTTTGCCTTCTATATCAGACAAAAATTTAATTAATTGCTCGTTAGTAACATCTCCGAAAATGCCAAAGCCTTCTAACAACTCCTTACTACGCATAGCTAGTTTTACGGTTTTATCTTCGTCTAAGATTCTAACACTCCAATATACTAGCTTTTCTTCTTCTTTATATTCTGTACTTAGTATTTTAATCCTTTTTTTATCACTCATCATTTTCCCCATCAATAACACTTTCTATGCTTCCTCTCAGACATTCTATCAAAGATCTAACGCACGCAGCTTTTTCTGCTGGGTCCGTAATAGTTCCTTTAACAATAGTCATCTGATTAAGAACTACATCTGGAAATAGGTGCAAAAGAAGATGATCATGATAAGATCTATAAGAACCTTCATCTTTGTCATTTATATTTTTCTTCTTAACGCCTATAGATTCTTCAATCTTTATAAGTTCATTCCACCATTTATCTATATCTTTTTGAGTTACTTTCTTTTTAGCAGTAACTAAAGGACATTGATCATGAAGAATAACGTCTGGGCGGTCCTTATACATCTCTTTGAATTTATTAAATCTTTTAGTGAATTTATCTTTAGGAGTTATCCCATAGATATAGCAATTAAAACATCTAGTTTTATGTTGGGTACATAGACCCGTATCTTTGTTATGGAATATGCACCCCTTCACTGGATTATTATTAAGATAAGCGTTAACAGCACGCTCAATCAAATCTAAAATATCCGGCAACGCCCAATATTTTATAACATCCTTCCAAGTATGTAAAAACTCTACGTAAAGAACTTGCGGGGTTTGGCATGAACAGCACCAACTTTTGCACGTATCAAGATTATCTATACAACCAGTAGTTGATGGAATTTTCTTGTATAAAGCTCTTAATTTTCTATGTGCTCCTTTTAGTTTTGGAGCATCGTGGGCGTATTTTTTCATAATGCTTTTTTGAGAAGGAGAATCCCCTCGTTTACGGGTAAGAGGAATTCTCAACCTTTTTATGTTAAAGTTTTTAAAAAATTAAAGTTTAGATAACCTTTTTAGCCCTTGCTTTTTAACAAGAGCTAAAAGGCTATCAACAAAAAGGAAAAATAATACAGTTTTTAACGCATGCTAATATAAAACATACCTCTGACTATAAACAGAGTAGTGCGTATCTACGATTTTGGAGAAAATCGTAGAATTCGTCTTTCCCTCGACCGGATATTAAAAGGTTTAACGTTACAAACACTATCTCTACCTCACAAAACTGTTTAATTTGTAACCTCAGAGCCTGGAACTGGGACGGCATTCCAGGGTGACTAATTTCTTTTGTATCGTTTACTAACAACTATTAACTCCTGTCAGTGGTCTGGTCAACTTAATCTCTTTCGAGATTCTCTCTATCAGTTAGGGCTTTTACAAGCCCCTTCCTTTAGGGAGGGTAGTTGACAATTTCCTTCTTGAACAAATTATGTTTGTAAAAAATGCTTTAGAGAAACAATATCCAGGTGACCAATCCGAAAAAGCATATGAAAACTTAAAACTAGATCTAAAAATAGATCCACCAAAACATCTGCTACTAAAACGATTTTTCATAATCATTTTCATCAGATCTCCAATTCATCCATTTCTTCTACATCAATTTCTTCTACAGACTGCAAAATATCTTGCATCTTCTGAAAATCTGAAAAAGACTTATCAACTGTAACAGATAACGATTGTTTATCGTCTACCCTTTTTACAGTAGACGGAAGAGATCCATTCTTTTCCCATAGATCTAAAACTTTCTTCAATGGAGTTCTTACTATAGTAGTCTTAGTGACAACAATCTTGTCAAGTTCATCTCCTTCTAACTCTTTTTGGATATAAGATATAAGAGAATCATTATCCTCTTCATCCCAATCCCATTTTCCCTTAACATTCCTAACAGAAACTTTACCAACGCCAGGAAAATTAAGTGACTTCTTATTATTCTCATCAAGAGTCGCCACTATGACTTCTTTAAGTCGTTCTTTTCTAGAAGAGAGTTTATCAATCTCTGCTGTTATCTTTTCTATTCTCTTTTTCTTTAACTCTTTGTACCACTCGACTGTCTTGTCTATACCGCTAATAGATAGAATAAGTTCTTCTATGTCGCACTCTGAATCTAAAGGGGTAACATCTTTACTCGTTAAAATTGCACTAATAACTTGTTTATCCATTTTTTTTATCTCCTATTAAACATCATCTCCGAAATCAAAAACTTTTAAAACAACTGCTGTCTTTTCGCCGGAATCTCCGAAAGTTACTGTCTGAAAACTAGGAGATAGAACAAGATCCATACCCTTAGTTTTAGCGTCTCCACTAGCTATAATAGTAGACTTGATAGCGTTGTTTAATGCTGCTGCTCCTACACATCTGAGATGAGCAATTCCATGTTTCTGTATGACTTGCAAAATAGCATTAGCAGTTCGTTTTACATAACGTTTAGCATCATCTCTGTCTGCAATAGTTCCCTTAATTAAAAGCAATGTTTGATCATCAGAATTTACATAAGGTTTTCGTTCTGGGGTCTGTTCTTCGGTACTCATATTTCTCTCCTATTATTCAACTATTAAAAATTACTACTTAACTTCAAATGCACATCGATGCACACATCTATATCGTGTTCGATAAAGATTTGTCTCCAACTATTTAATGAGATTGCCGTAGAACTTCTGCTGCTTATCGCTTAAAACTTTCTTGTCCTTCCAAATCGCACTTTTATGACATAATGATTTAAAAGCACAATTGCTACATTCATAATCGCTTTTATCTGAACATCTCGGTGGAGGTAGCTTTGGTTTTTCACAAGCAGCCATCTCATTCATAGAAATAGCTTGCTTTTTAATCAAGTCAAACATAGTATCTGAAGCTTTCTCAATCTTATATGGACGAACTTCAGAATTATTTTTGTTTTCATATATAAGCATACCATAATCAAGATCAAGCAAATTAGCATAAATGCAAAGCTGTACTCTATAACCTAAATCAGGACCAGTCCTCATCAATGAGTTCTTCCAACGATAATCATTCATCGTCTTCATATCAATAACGACTGGAGTTTTTGGGAGCTTATCAATATCAAAAGATACAGGAACGCCTTCAAATCTAGAAACATCAAGATTAGAGAAATCAACAATCAAGTCAACATGACCAAACATATTCATCTCTTCGCTTAATACGCAAACCTCCTCATATGCAAACTTATTACAACCACATACGCATTTCTCTGGTTGGAACACGCCAAGCTTCTCTTTTAGCCCATACTTTCTTACTGTAGCCTTGTATGCGTCCGCTGTAGAGAGTTTTGAGGTTAAAACGCCCTCATCATCAAACATTCTACATAATGGGTTTAAACATCTCCATACGCCTCTGAGGACTCCCATGCCGGTAAAGTAACTCTCCCAACGAGCATGCATATTATGCCCCTTGCCAAAAAGTCTAAGCAACTTACTATCAAAACTTTCTTGTTCTACCTTAATCAATCCCATTGCAACATACTTCATATATTGCATATTTCTCAAACATTTACCAAACGCACTGGGATGATACTGAAGATATTGTCTTGTATTCCCTTTTGCTTCATGTCTGATATGAGTATCAACTGTTCCCATTATGTTCTGTAACTCTGGTGGGATGTATGCTGCTGCTGCGTTTGTCATCTTAATCTCCTATTTTCTTCAATAAATCAATTTTAGATTTCTTCAATAAATTGACGAGGGATGCTTTCCCTTCTGTTTTAATAAAATCGTCTGGGTCTAACCCGTTTGGTACAACTACTGGAATTATCAAAATGTCATAAATATTTTTTAGACTATATTTGACATTTAACTTCATAGCTCTTTCCATAGAATTCTTTCCAGCTTCATCGCCATCAAACATTAAAAATATTTCTTGGCAATATCTAGAAAGAAGAGAGATTTGTTTTATACTTAATGAACTGCCTAACATACCGACAGTGCGTTTTATATTAATAGAGTGCATTTGAATGACATCAAACTCGCCCTCTACAATAATTGCTTGATTGCTCCTAATTATATAATCTTTAGCTATATCAAGAGCATAAAGATAATTTGACTTTATGTATTGTTCGTGGAAAAATTTACTATATGCGTTCTCCCTCCAGTCACGAGAAGAGAGTGCTACCAATTCTCCGTAAGGATCATGAATGGGTAGCACTATTCTTCCTGCGAACTCATGAGGATCTCCATAAAGATTATTTACATGAGAAGGAACATATCCTAATCCAAAATTATCAATCACATCTACTGAAAAACCTCTCTTAAGCTTTAGGTAATTAAGTGCCTCTTTCCCTTCTGGTGAAGATAAAGTATCAATCGCCAGCCTTTTTACCTTTTGCCTTTCCACTTCCGCTAGTCTTCGTCTTGGGTCGTGATTTCTCATCTATTTTACTTTCTTTTTTCTTCGTTGCTTCATAGTCATTTGTCCACTTGTTTATTTCAGGAGGCAATATCGTACTACTTTCTTCTGCGGCTACGATAAGATCTTGACCGAGAAGATACTGCAATTCATTATACTTTATGTATTCAGTAAAATTAGTTTTGCCTTCTGCTTCGTGCTTCTTCCCATCGCTACTGCATGTCCATTTAAAGATTCCCTTAAAAACAGAGATAACCTTCAATTGACGACCTGCTTCGAACATAATTTCTTCAACATTGGGAAAGTGAGGTACATAATAAACAGGAACTTCTACGTTTTCCTCGCAAGGTTTAGCGAATCTGTTTTTTTCAAGTTTCATGTAAGACTTTCTACCAATAATTTTCATCTTACCATCATCGCCAGGAATTTCTATGAGAGCTTCTTTGCTTTTTTTCTTGGTAATCTTTATGATTAACGATGAATTATGTTTAAGACTCATACCTCCTGGTGTAGTTTCAGGATTTCCAAACCGCTGGGCTATTTTAAATCTCAGTTGATTAATAAAAATCAACAACGCACCATACTTGTCAGCGTAAGCAACAAGCTTTCCTAAATTCTCGCTCATTAGTCTTGCAAGTTTACCAATGATTATTTTATCAGCAGCAGCTTCTCCTCTATCCTTAGTTACAAGATTAGCAACAGAATCAAGAACGATAACTTTAACACCTGATTTAATTAGTTCAAGGATTGCGTCAAAAACATCTTCTGCATAATAGACTTTGTCAACATCACCTGGATTAGACATAGTAGAATAATAAATCTCATCTATATCAACACCATTAATTATAGCAAGACCCTCTGCGAAACTGTGTTCCGTATCAAGCCAAGCGACTTTATGCCCTAATTTTTGAGCGAAACCAGATATCCTATAAGCTAATGAGCTTTTTCCAGATCCCTCTTCGCCGTACAGCATAACTAACTTGCCAAGAGGGATTCCAAGAGTGTTAGAAGGATCATATCCTTTTAACGTTGATAGATCTATTTTTTCTGGCAGTTCGCCATAATTGATAGCAAAGTCTAAACTGAAATGCCCAGTTGGAATATAACCTACTGGAGTTGTGGCAGCACCTTTTCTAATAAAACCTTTTAAATTTTCAACTATTACGTCACTATTATTTTTTTTTGCCATTTTCTCTCCTTTAATTTACACATTCCATAAAAAAAAGATATCAAGGGGGAGGTTGCCCTCCCCCTCTCAATCAAATCCTATTTAGAAGGGTAAATCGTCGCTAACTTCCTGAGAACTCGGGTCGATGTTGCTCGTAGGAGCTTCCACGCCTGGATCTGCTGAAGCGGGCTTCGGAGAGGAATTTCCTGAAGCTACAACGTCTTCTCCAAAAAGCTTTTCTTCTAGTTGATCGTTGGGAGTCACCTTAAAGATGTCTTGCAACTTATTAAGACCTCCACGACCCTTTACCATAGCGATTTCGTCTTCTGCCAAAGTACTCTTTCTATCGAACGTGGTAATGATCTTTTTAGATCTACCAGCCCCAGTGACAACAATCTTGAAATCTGCTCCTTCAGTGGCACCTGGATTAAGACCAGTCATGGTAAAATACTTCTTGAACTCGCCAAAGACTTTTACGCCACCTTCAAGAATCTTAAGTTCACCATCTGCTCTATCAATAACATTAATAGCATAACGCTCAGACGGATTGATAGCATGATTCTTTGTTACAGGGTTATTCTCAGCGTCTTCACAAACCGCACTTCTCCATCGTTGATCGTCTCCCTGTACCATGAACTTATTCATAGCTATAGGTGGACCCAAAAGCCTTACAACGTGGGTTCCAGCATTCAACCTAAGAAAATTTGATTTGCCTGATGATTTGCCTGCTTTTTCGTCACTTACGTCTTTCCAATCGATTACTTGACTCATATTAAACCTCACTACTTTTATGGAGACTCACACTGGCATCTTATCCCAACTTTTAATTTCTACTCCCTGAACAGATTTCTTTTTGACTTTTGGCCCTATTGCAACGGTTCCTCCGCTGACTGGCAGATCGTCATAATCTGTTAATGTTTCAGGGGTTTCTTTTCTTGTATAAGTCTCTGTAGGATAAGAAGAAGAAACATTACTATTATAATCACCTTGATTTCTGTCTATTGGCTTATCGTTTTGAGAGATCGTAACCTGTCTCGACAATAGGTCAAAAGCAGCATCTAGGTTCTTATGTATAATATCGGCAGTTTTATGGATGGACTTTAAACTTTCTAAATATAATTCCATATCTCTCATATTTTCGAAGATTACCCCTTCCTGTTTGCCTCTTTCGTATTGCGTTCTGGCTAAAACACCTCTCAAAAGTTCAACAGTTCTGTCCCATTTATAATATTGTGAATTAACTTCAGTCTGAATTTGACAAACACGATCACGAAATCCTTGAACATTTGTCATATTTTTATATAATTGTGGCAGATCGTAGATATTCGACCCAGTATCACAATAACTATCTCTAAGCTCCGACTCATACCTCTCAAATGGAAGTTGCTTTCCTCTCAAAATAGTCCTAATAATAGAAACCTTTTGATTGTAAAAATAATCAAACTTTGCATTTTCACTTGAAGTAATCCAATCTATTTCACCTTCAGGTAAACCATGATCAATATTAGGAGTTACATTAGGAGTTACATTACTACCTGTATTATCCTCAATAGAAAATACATCATCTTTAACTACATCCTTTTCAGCAATCTCCATTTCCTTTTGTTCTTTTTTTATCTGTTCGTTTTCTTTTACGGGATCTAAAACAACATCATCTTGCAAAGGCATTGTTTGAGATATTGCTCCAGTTTCTGCCAAAGTATCTTCCAAAGCAGATTTTGTAGATTGAGGCGTTGTAACCCCTAGAATAGCATCCATGCCATCGTCTACAGTCTCTTCTAAGGGCTTATCTAACGGACCCTCTTCCAATGGGGTCTTTACCGATATCGAATCGTCTACATCGCTAAATACAGTCTCAGTGACATTGGTAACAATATCTGTGTCTTCATCACCCATTTCACCAAATAATGTTTCTTCGATTTTAACTTCTTGCTTTTCTTCTACTTTAACTTCTTTTGGGGTTTCCTCTATAAGATCGAGACCAGAAACAGAAGAAGTTTTATCAGTATCCTTCATAACTTCTGTTACGTCCAGCACTCTATCAGAAAAGTCTTCATTAGCTGGAACTTCTTCTCTTTCTCTTTTTATTTTAGGAAAGCCAAAAAGATCTTCAATATCTTTAATATTAGTTTCCATGTTTTATCCTTCTATTTGTCCAAGAACGTCATCCTCTGATACATCTCCCATAGACTGAAGTGCATTTTTAAAATACGCTTTCTTTTCTGATGTATTCAATTCATTAAAAACATCTAATCTAGTCTTCTTAAAATCATTCACAAGAAGCTTGCTAATATTGTCTGATTTCTTCTGTCTTTCTGCCAAATCTGACCATTCTACTTCTTCTTCGTAGTGAACGACAAGTTCAAGACTCTCATACTGTGCTACATTGTAAATTCTTTTAATCGACTTTGAAATTTTTGATTTTCTTTTTTCACTCATTTTCTTTTTTCCTATTAAAAATGTTAATTAATCCTATTCGTTCATCCACTTATAAATCTCTTCATTATCCATGTTTGCTATATGCTGCTTATCTTTATCCGTCAAAATAAGCATAATAGGTTGATCATCGCCATCGTAAAATTTATCTTTTATTTTAATCCTCAAATATTTCTCCTTATCCAAATAGGTCCATAGACTCTACGCCCTTCTTAGCAGCTTTCTTTAGATCATTACGAATAACCATAAATTGAGCTACAAGTTTACCTTTGGAGAGCCTTTTTCCTGTCGCCTTATAATGATCTTTTATCATTTTACTAAAGAAATCAGATTCAGCCAAAGAAGCTATCGTATCTTTATTAACAAGTTTAAAATCTGTTTTTGAAGCGAGATCTTTTAAAGACTCATAAGGCTTATTATTAGCTATATTTTGTGCTGTAGGAAGACCAACCCCTTTAACCATAATACTAGGTGAGACTACTGTTTGATCTATTCCATTAGCCTTATCTTCTTTTCTTACTATTCTATAATTAACATCACAATTATTCAAATCTCTATCAGCAAGGTGAATATTCATTTTCTTGAGATCTCGCTCAAGGTCTATAATTTTATCATGCTTCTTATCTTCATTGGCTACGTCCAAAGAACAGATCATAAACTCTGCTGTGTAGTTCGCTTTCAGGTAGGCAGAGATCCAAGAAGTAAAACCATACGCTGACGAGTGGGCCATATTGAACCCATAAGATGCAAACGGGATAATGAAAGTGTCCCAATATTGTTCAGCAACATTTTCTGGGACACCATTACTAACACAACCGCTTACAAACTGTACTTTGTACTGACTGATCAGATGTTCTTTTTTCTTGCCAATCCCTTTAATCAGAATATAACCGTCTGTAACAGAAATGCCAGCCAAAGAATTACATATCTGCATAACCTGTTCTTGATAACAGTTAGAGACAACAATCCCATTGGCTAAAAAATTATGATTCTTTTTAATAGAAACAGAATAAAACTGTTTTGGACCGACATTTTCAATAGATTTTATTTCATAAAATCTTAGATCTCCTAGATTAACATTAAACGATCCTATTCCTTTATTTGTAATAATTTTTCGTTTATGAACTATATTAGACCGATTAATCGCATATCTAGTACAAAACCCCCTTACAGACATTCCACTCTCTGCAATTTTTTGTTTAATATAATCTTTAGGAATCCTTCCTACCATTAATCCTCTTGTTGTAATCCCTTCTATCTTTTTTATAACTAAATATGGAGATATAAACTTAGACAATCTGTCTGTATTATAAAAGTGCACTCTCAATTTAGTAGTATATGTAAAAATTCCAAGATTAAGACATAGACGTTTGACTCCAGATAATATTTTATCACTTGTAGATGTTACATTGCATGTGATTTCATTTTTTTTATTATTAAAAATACATCCGTCACTATCAATTAATCCTGCCAGATACGATGCTTGAACTTTTAAACTAGACTTTAATATTATATCTGGTACACATTTGTTTTTACCAACCGTTTTTAACCTCATATTTTCTAAAAAATAATGTAATTTTGTTTTTCTATTACCACAACCTATTTTTCTCCAATTTGCCAATTCAGGGCAAGAAACTATGATATACCATGAACGAGTATGAAAAAACTTTTTTGTCTTTATTTTTGGAAGTTTAAACTTAAGCCATTTAATAAGACTATCACAATTTTTCTCTGGTCCACAAGAAAGAGTAATACCTGTAGATATTTGAGCATCACCAGTCAACATCCCCAGTAAATAAGCAACATCAACATCCCTCCCTAGCCAACTTGCTATATTCCTCTTTGAGACTTGTGACTTTACAGAAAAGAAAGGGCATGCTATAAGATCATTATCTACATCTATATCTTTAACTTCTTTCCATCCGTCCCACGTATATACCTTATGGTCATTAGTTAAAATAACAGAATATCCATTTTTTAAACTAACTTTATAACCATCTTCAAATCTACTCTTCTTTAGAGCTATACACTCATCTTTCTCAGTTTTATATGAAGACTCATTAACAGATACAATTTTATCTCCAACGCCTAAACTTTTAATGGGAATCTGACTCCCATTAAATAAAGAAACTAAAGAATTCTCCTCTACACACAAAATTCCATGCGTTTTTTCAAGATAAGGTTTAACAAAAGGTTCGATGGTTGGATGGAAGTAAGAAACAGGACTTAATCCTTTCTTTCTCTCACAATATTCAGGAATACTTCCCATTGGACCTGGACGATAGAGAGCAATAGCAGCAACGACATCATCGAAAGAAGATACTCCTATGTCTCTCATAGTTTGTTGCATACCTCCATTCTCGCACTGGAAGACTCCCTTTAATTTTCCTCTACGATATAGTTCAAATGTTGGCTCATCTTTAAGATTTAAATTCTCTACATCTATATCTATTCCATAATTACTTTTAACCATCTTAACCGTTCTATCTATTACCGTCAAAATAGATGTAGCCAAAATATCTAATTTGATAAGACCCATCGACTCTAAATCGTTCATATCATATTGCGAAGCATATTGTTCCTTTTTAGATCTACGTACAGGAGCAAGTGTATGTACTGGAACGTCTGCAATCACGATGCCAGCAGGATGCTTAGAAAATGAAGATAAAAGACCTTGAATATTTTTAGTATGTGTAACAATATCTGGATATTTATCCATGTAATATTTAAAATCAGGACAATATTTGATTGCATCCTCTATAGTCTTAATAGGGACTTCTTTCCCTTCCTCGTCTTTTGCCTTCATAAAGATTCCTTGAGCTTTAGGAAGCTGTCCAAGGATCTCTTCTACTTTCGCCATATTTTCTGTAACAAACTCTTGCTTACCTTTATGAAAAGCTTGAGCAATATCAAGAGCTTTAATAGTTCTTGTTAGAGCCATTCTCAATTTAAGACCTATATAAGTGCCTATATTTTCTACATTTTCTCTTCCATATTTCTCTATGATGTATTCATAGATTTCCCCTCTGCGGAAGAAATCAAAGTCAGAATCAATATCTGGAAAGCCAGGTCGAGCAAAAACTCGCTTGCCAGTAACCTCATCAGTTTTGAATGCTAAAAACCGTTCCCAGAGCAGGTCGAAACCCTCTCCATCTTCACTTAACGGTGGAGGACCATAACAAACTTTTAGACATCTCAACAAAACACTAGAATACGCCGAACCCCGGCCAGGAGCCATGAAAATATCATTCTTTCTTGCAAAATTAGCTATGTCCCAGACAATTAAAAAGTAAGTAGCAAAATCATAATTATTATTATCTTTTGCTACTTGAATATCTGCTAATTCTTTTTCAAGAGCTTCTACATATACAGTTTTTTTATCCCAACCAAGATCTTTCATCCCTTTTTCTGCCAAATCTTTGAGAAATTCCATAGGACTATTAAATCCATCTGGAGTCTCAAACTCCGGCAACCTCATCCTCTTAACAAAAAGATTATCCTTAATATCTTGATGATCAACCATGTTAGCAACAGCAACTGTATTCGTAATGCAATTAGGATTATCTTTAAATAACTGATACATTTCATCAGCAGACTTCATATAAAATTCTGCATATACTTGTCGCAGTCTCTTAGGATTAGACAAACACGTTCTTGTTGACATACAAGTAAGTACTTCCTGAGATAAAGCTTGATCTTGAGTCACATAATGGCAGTCGTTTGTTGCTATTACTGGAATATCTAATTCTTTACTCAGTTTAAATATTTCTGGGATTATTTTCAATTCGGCTGGGATCCCATGATACATAACTTCAAGAAAAAATCTGTCTCCAAAAATATCCTTAAACATCATTGCCACTTTTTTAGCAGCATCATATCTATCATATAATAAATTCTGGTTAACGATCCCTTTCAAGCATGCAGTCGAACAAATTAGTCCTTCAGAATGTTTAGCAAGTAGATCAAAATCTATTCTTGGAGAAAAATAAAAGCCTTCTGTATAAGCAAAATTAGAAAGAGAACATAAATTCTGATATCCTTTCCAATTCTGAGCAATTAAAACCAGATGAAAATTACCGCCTTGTCCTGACGGTTGGGTCTCTGAGCTTTTATTGAACCTACTCGCAGACATGTAGAACTCACAGCCAAGTAGAGGCTTGATGGTATCGTATGGAATGTCGTTACCATCTTCATCTTTAGTTGCTTCGCATAATTTGATGAATTTTATTAGTCCACCAACATTTCCGTGATCTGTCAAAGCTAAAGCAGGGAACCCAAACTTCCTTGCAGTCATGACAAGACTCTTAACACTTGCGAGTCCGTCAAATGCAGATAGGTCGCTGTGACAATGTGTGTGAACGAAACTTTTATTACTTATCATTGTTTATGTAAATCCTTTAGTTGGCTTCACTTATATAAATACTTATTATTTATCATGCTTTTATTCACTTAAATCTAAAAAGTCATATGAGGTTACTTCTGACTTACTTGATAGTATACCAAATCTGTCAGTCACAATTTCAATAAATTTTATTCTATCTATTTTAATTGTTGTTTTTGTTATATATTTGCCTGCGAATATCTTTATATTTACATTATCCCCTTCGACAGAACCTACGCGAACTTTTTTCCATGTCGTTGTGATGTCAGCGTCAGGCTGCTGATATTCTAAAGAAATGTCAATATATGAAGAACATATATTTTCGAGCAACTTTCTAATTAACTCTACGTCTTCAATTTCTTCATCTCTTATAACTTGATGTACAATCTGTGTCTTCTTAAATCTCATCAATAATGTTTATTGGGATTATAAAATTCACGATGACCGTCCCTGTACTTTACATATTTCGGGTTCCTTTTTCTATATATGTCTGGGTCCATCTCAAAACCTTCTCGTTCTTTTGCAGCAAGACCGCAATAGCCTTTGCCTTCAGCTTTCATATATCTCTCACACCAAACTCCGTCAGGAGCTTTGTATTTCTTTTTACTATCCTTCATAGGACGCATAATTTCGAAAACTTCTTCTGTCTTTGGATGTAGATAGCAATAGATGGGAATGGTATTATCCTTTCAATCTTCTTTTAAGTTAAGAAACGCGAATGGACCTTGAATTACATCTTTTTTCATTTCTATTTTTTTGCGTTTCTTTGGTTTTTTTTCGCAATTATGTAATTCGTTTAAAACGTTAGGCATAATATTTATCTCATATTGCACTGTACAGCTTTCCATAGTAGTTACGTACTGAGGTTGCTCATCTTAAAAAGATGTAATATTCATGTGATCCTGATTCGTTTGTATATTAGTTACGGCTACAGACCCTAGAATTTCCCCATGCTTAGGATTAAACGATAAAAACCCATCTTCATCTACATAAGCCATTCGAGCGTAACAAAGTTTCGTTAAATCAGTCATGACTAAATCCAAAATCCATCATTCCAAACTTAGAACCACTATTATCTTTGATCTCTACTTCGATATTCTCATTATCAGAATATATACTAATAAGTTTTCTCGCTGATGCTATAGCTACTTTTTTCGTTGCCTTGAAAAACTCTTTATCCAATTTCTTAAATATCTTCTTTCTAGCTTGATCTGTCTTAATCGCTACTTCATCAATATTATAACCATTATTTACAAGAACTTTTCTTACTATTTCTTTTGAATAAGAGACAGTCATGAAGTAAGGAAGAAAATTATATACAATAATTCTATCGTCGCTATGTCCTTTACTTCTCAGATACTCAAGAGAATTTCCATATGCAAATTCTTCTTCCATCTGCACGCCTCCTCCCCTGTTGTCATGCATAGAAACATAATGAAGAAGCTCATGAACGATCACTTCATCATCAGTAATTTTAGCAGTTATAGTTGACCATGTTTCATCTTTACCGTCAGATGAGAATTCTAATTCTTTGGATATTACAACTATCCTAGAAATCTTATCATAACAACCGCCAATCTTTTTCAGTCCTAATCTATCAAGACAAGACTTCTCTACTCGATATACGGTTACATCTTTGATTCCTACATTTGGAAAAAGTTTATCTACATAATTATATGATGCTTTATATTGTGATCTTTCAGAGTAGTTAATTCTTTCTGTTTTAGGATGATTTTGAATCTTTTTCATCCTTTCTGTTGAAAGTTCGGATTGACCTTGATGAGCTAAATTTATTGCTCTTTTGTAATTTAGTATATCTTTATTAGTCCATCTTCTTCTCACGGGAGATATCCTTCACATTGTACTACGGCAGAACATTCGTTTCCTCGAATATATATTCTATGTTTCTTCTGTATACCTACTATACTAATTTTTTGCCACTGAACAGGATTACTGCAATCTCTTGACTTGCAATTATTGCAAAGAGGCTCAACAATCCCTTTAGGACCGTATATCATCTTTTGTAACGAAATTGTTTGACATTTATATTCCATTTTTTTTATTCAGTTTCTTCTTTATGCCTGCTTCTAATCGTCTTTTCTCCGCTCTGTTGTTTATTCGTTGCTGCTTGCCTCTCTAAAGCCATTTCTTGCGAAGATGGACTGTTCGACGTATTACTCATTTGAGGCGTTTCTGGGGCGACCTGGGACGTTTCTGTGGGCAAATAAGAGACATCCTCTCCATCGAATGATCCTATTGGATTGCTACTATCAATAATTATCTCTGTAGTCTCTATTTGTTCCTCTTGAGGATCAGGTGAATCTTCTATAACGGGTGGAGACAGTTTTGTTTTCCTCATAGCCGCTTCTCTAGGAATAGGAGTATTCAAAGGTGGTTTAGTTTTTTTCTCTCCCTCTATATGTCCTTCAGCACGTAAAAAATCTACAACCTCTGCAAACATTTTCGATGGAAAAGATATATAGTCACCTTCGGTTTCAGAGACAGATATAGTCGGACCATATTCTTCTGTATAGTGGTGCTTAATATAGACTCCATATCCGTCTTTACTTTCTGTCCAATGGAAGTCAACTGTTACTTTCTTTTTATCCGAATTAATCATTTATTCTCCTCGCACTTTTCTAGCTACAGAATCGAGTGCTTCTTTTATTACCTTGTTATTTTTTATTCTGTTTTTTTTAACTCTATCTATTTCCCCATCAGCAGGAATGTCTTCTCCGCACTTACAGACCTTACCATAAAAATGATCAAATGCAAGTTCGTATTTAGCTCCGCAAGATGGGCAAACTATAATTCTCATTCTTCGTCCTCATCGTCATCTATGTAATCGGAATAATCAATAACTCGCTCCCCATATCTTTCATCAAGGCACTCAGAATCAAGCACACTTGTCTCCCAAAAATGTTTCCAAAAATCTAATCCATCTCTAATCAGATCAGGATGAGGTTGAGGACAATTCCAACCATTATCTTGTGCCCAGATAGAAATACATGGAATATCTGAGTTATAAAAAACATCAGCAACAGACGATTCATATTCAGCAATAATTATTTTTTTATTGTGATAAAAATGCAAAACAAACATACAAGAATTAGTTGGGAAATCTATTGTTAGATGAGAGCGAACCATCCATTCAACGCCAACATAAGAATCATCTTCCATTATTTGTTTTACAAGATCGTACTTACCCTCAGTTTCGAGTATAGTATGATCAGTAAAGTTTAAGCTAAATTCTTGTCCTTCAAATTCCATCAAAAAGATCTTCCTCTTTATCTTCTTTGTCTTTCTTTTTCTTTTCTAATCTTTTAGATCTTGGTATATATTCGCTATCAAATAAATCAACGACAGTCTCTATTCTTTCTTTTGCAAAACTACAATAATCTTCGCTAATATCTATGCCAATGTATTTTCTAGCAAGTTTTTTAGCAACATATGTAGTAGTCCCAGTTCCATTAAACGGATCAAGAACAATATCTCCTCGATACGAAAATAACTTGACTAAACGTTTTACTAACTCCTCGGGAAAACTTGCAGGATGTCCAGCTATTTTCCTAGTCTCAGGTGAGATAAACCATGTGCTAAGAGTATACTCGCAAAATTCTTCCTTAGTCATATCCGATAACTCACTATCACCTTCAAGTTTCCAATCTCCCTTAGAGAAAATAATGATATATTCATGATTTCTTCTTATATTCGGATTGCTACATGAAGCCCAAGAACCAAAAGCCGTTTGCTTCCCAATTGCGTTTTGTTTAAGCCAACAAATCTCAGTTCGGAATTTCCAACCTATTTCTGTCATAAGATTATAAAGATGAGCATATATGCATCGTACATATTCTTGGTCTTTATCGTCTTGTCTATTTGTCATAGCATCTATGTTAATAGCACATCTACCACCATGCTTAGTAACTCTATAGACTTCAGAAAAGACCTCTTTAAGCCAGACAAGATAATCTGCATAAGGCTGATCGTCCTCAACGGAGTCGTATCTAATTTTTACGTTATAAGGTGGACTACAGTCCGTCAAAGCAACTATTTCGTCAGGGACATCTTTCAATCCGTCTAATACATCTTTATTTATTATTGTGTTTAATATGTTCATATCAGATACTTCCATAAGCCCTAGCACATTCCTGCTTTTCTTTTATTTTTTCATCTTCCCACTTTTTATATCTATATTCAAAAGGACTTAGCCCATCGAGTCTTCTATCAGAAATAAAATCATGTAATTCAATCATACCATCTAAATCTTCACTCTTAACTAGATAATCAACTTTTTTATACAGCCTTTCTAAAAAATCAACTTCTTCTTTCTCGTCTCTTTCAATCTTCTGAGAGTAAAGAAAACCCAGAGAGCTTATATTTAAAGACAACCTTCCTATTTCGCTAGAATTTTCTGAGTCTTCTCCATTTATCTGTTTTTTTAAAGCTTTAACAAGAAATTCTATTTCGCTAGATTCTGTTATACTAACATCTTTGCCAAGGATAGATATAGATTCTCCCCAAGTAAGATCTTCCATCTCAGCTTTAAGAGATATTATACATCCAGATCTTTTACACCCAAAACAAAAATAGTTCTCGTTCTCATTTTCTTTATTCGCAGCATATACAATAAAAGATGGTTTATTATCTTTATGAATAGGACAAACATAAGAAGTTCTATCTCCTAAAGACCTAACTGGTTGAATGCCTTTTGAAGCTAAGTAATCGACTATACTATGTTTATCTCGGATCAGATGTAAAGACTGCTCTTTTATCACTACTGATATCCCTCAAACGGTAGATCTAATTCACTACTATCAAAATCTGCAATCGGATCATCTATCTTCTCTAAAATATTTTCTTGACTTACTGCTGTGATCCAATCTTTATTATCACCTTCGATCATTCCAATATTTCCTTGTACTTCTAATGATGTTTTTGTTGAACCATTTGGGAAGATACCAGTTCCATATCTTGTTTTTATAACATAGCAATGTAGTCTCCCATTGTTATTAGGATCTTTCATCTGTCCAAAAATATTATCAGCATCAGCAGAATATTCTTGAGAACCTCTCAAGTCTTCAGAATAAAAACTACCTTTAATCGCTCCAGTTTTTCTAAAACGTTTCAAACCTTCTCTACCTATCTGAGCACCAGATATAATAGAAAAACCTTTTTCATGAATACCCATTTTAGGTTTGCCCATCTGTCTTAAATCTTTAAGCATTTCACCAATCTGTAAATCATTTCTCGCATTATTAGATCCAGCTTCTGGGATAAGGTTTGCGATATAGTCAACAACAATAACATCTGGTTTAAAAATATCTATATGAGCTTCTATTTCTCTCCTAAGAAAAGATACTGGAATTCTCTCTGCTGTTTCCATGATATAAAACTGGTCATAACTTGCTATATCATCGCAATTCTTTTGTATCTTTTCCCACTCTTCTTTTGTTAATTGGTCAGGATGCTCTATCTTGTCAAATGGAATTTTGGTTTCCCTAGATACCATTTTTTGAACCCACTTATCTCTAGGCATCTCTAGAGGAACAATAAGAATTTTTTTATTTTGCGTTTTCCAAATGTTGACAGCTACGTTCATCATCATGCTCGACTTGAATGCCCCAACATCGCCACAGAACAAAGTTAACGTCCCAGGAGCGAACCCAACGACCATAGCAGAGTCTATCTCCCTTATATTACACGAAACTATATCTGCGTCTCCTCTTGCAGCCTTATCTTTCAGACCTTGTATAAACTTGGGATAATAATCGTGTATGTCTTCATAAATTGTTTTTCTTTTTCCTTCATCATCCATCTCCATACGTGACAGAGAAGATATTAGATCTTTAGCCGCAAACAAACCTCCCTTATCTGTTACATTATTCCTATATCTGTCAATATAATTAATTATATTTTTAGTGATATGATGCTCAACTATTTTTGATTTTAAGTGATGAAAATCATTTTCGTTGACATTTGCTATATTGAGATTTATTCTATTATATAAAGCCTCTTGAGATATACCATCTAGTTTACTATACGGACCATTTTTTAAGATACTAGATAATTGCCTACGTGTCAGTAATACATTTTGGTTATTAGCTATAATTATGGCATTAAGAATTGGACGATGCGTCTCGTCAAAATATTTAATGTCTGGTCCCTCATTGACCCAAATATCGACAGCCCCTCGATGCTTGAGTAATAAACTTATGAAACTAATTTCATTTTGTATTTTTTTCTTATTATCTATCATTTATTCAAATAATTTTATTTTGCATGAACGCTTATCTTTTACTATACTGCTAATGGTTAGACCAAACACATCTTCCCATCGATTAGAATTATCTTCTATGTCAAACTTGAAAACAAATATTGTTGGCAATCCCGAATCAAGCCTTTCAGCAAAAAAGGGATCTATTAAAGACGACATATAAGCTTCTGATCCTCTAGTTAAACCAGAGTCAGAAGGAATATCATCAACAACTAGCCAATCACATGATTCTAAATGAGATATACTGTCATCTTCTTTACGTATAAGATGTTTCAATTTGACAAAAGGAATCCAATCATACGTCTCAACTGCTCCACCTGGTTTTACTCTCTGTTTAATTGCTTCTCGCATAATAATAGAAGCAACAAATGTCTTACCTGTTTGAGATCCATTAAGAGAATATATTAAAACATTCGTACCATATTCCAACCTCTTATCCATAATAGATTTTTTATCAAGATCTAAATTCTTTTTATCATAACTATTAATTTGTAAATCATCAAGTGTAACGTTTCTCCAACAATACTTAAGTAAAATTGATTTTGCACTACTAACTACTGTTGGAGATAAGGATGTACCACTATCCGTAAGCCCATTAAAGTCCCATATTGTATATTTATGGTATGGGTGAGGGATAATAGAACATATATAAGCTTTTGTTTCTGCGGCTACTTTACATATGCATCCGTCTGGGTTAGAGCATTTCGAAATATCATCACCAATACAGTGTTCACATTGACTAGCGAAAATACGTTCTAATCTTAGTTTTGTTTTTGTTATATCTTTCAATTTTCATCCAGTATGATACCGATTGCATCTTCTTCCTTTTTTACTTTTTGCGGTTTTGGCTTAGGATCTTTATTCGCAAAAACGAAACCACGCTCATGCGCGAGATCAGTCATGTCTTTGAAGTAATCTGGACGCATTTGTCTCTGAGGAGTAAAAGTTTTAAAAGCATTTACGATATCTTTTGTTGTTAGCTCTCTCCTACTATCGGCAAAAGCTTCAAATAGTCCAACATGAATTGCCTTCTCAATTTCCGCTCCACTACAACCGTCAGATGCTTTGGAAATCCTCTTAAGATCAAAGTTTGCAGGAATCCTCTTGTTTCTTACTATTAAAACAGAAGCTATCTCTACTCTTTCATCTTCATTAGGAAAATCAACGAAAAAGATTTCATCAAAACGTCTGAAAAACGGAGTAGGAATTTTTTCTATTTCGTTAGCTGTTGCGACAACAAAAACATCTGCCGTTTTTTCTTCCATCCAAGTTAAGAACGTTGAAACAACTCTATCTGTAGTTCCACCATCAGTTGAACTGCTAGATTCAGTCCCAGATAAACCCTTATCAATTTCGTCAATCCAAAGGCAACAATTATGACTTATCATCCCATTTGAAACATAATTGTTAGGGGATTCACAACAAGGATCATAAACATATTCGACTTCATTAACTTCTTCTATTCCTACAACTTCTGCTACATTCATTATGTTCTCCTAGTTTTTGATTTTTCTATTTAAATGTTCGTTCAAATGACATTTTCGACATAACGCTATACCATTACCGATATCAAAGAATAAACAATCGCTATATATTTTCTTCTTGTTAAACCCATGTTCTTTAACAAAATCATACATCGAGGAGTGTCACAATTTTATCTTTTACTTTAATATCCTTCATTTTCTTCCATTCTTTTTTATTTTTATTTAAAACCAAAAATTTGTGGTCTTCAGAAACTTTAATTGTCGAGCCATCCGACAAAGTAATTTTATATACTTTTTTACTGTTAACTTTTCTTCGTATAATCGCTTTCAGTTTTGAACTAACAACCTTATCTTCTTCTACATCGAATGATGGGATCTCAATAGGATTATCCAATATAGCTATTGATGTTTTGTCAGAAATGTCAAACTTATTGTTAATTTGATCAAATGCTTTTCCTGCAACTATAGTGCCAGAATGTGTTTTTATCTTTGTTTCATAAGATACACACGGAGCCAACTCCTCACTTAAACGACAAGCTTCTCTAGCTTGCTCTTCTGATTCTCCAACGTGAGAACGGAATAGAGTTCCAAAATCAAGTTTTAAAAGAGGAATGCCATAAAAATTTGCAATAGCTTTGGCTGTCAAGCTCTTACCTCCCCCTGGAATTCCGCAAATTAATGCTCCCTTCAATGCAGGAAGACCAAATTCTTTTGCTTTAGGATCAAATACCTCTTTTCTACGTTCTAACCATGAACGCATATTAACAAGACCACCAACATCATCCATCGTCAAATTCGGCTCATAAAACTCCAAAGTTCCACGTTGACGAATATACTGTTTCTTTTCGCCTAAAATAGCGTTAGTGTCAAACCCTCTATGAACAACAACTGACTTAGACAAAGCCTTTTGAGCTTCAGTCAGAGTCAACCCATTAACAGAACCAACAATCTCGTGTTCATTGTCTTTGAACTGTTTCGTCAAATCTTTTTCTAATTTAACAGATTCCTTACCAACAGCAGTAAGTAAAGATTTAACAGTCCCCTTGATTTCACTCTTATTAGGATACGGAAAATCTAGAACGCTGAAAAGATTATTTAAACCAGGTGGGATTGACAGAGAGTGACCAGTAATAACAATCATGGTCATAGAATCAATTTGAGCAAAAGTTTTGATCCTACGCTCTGTCTCTGGATTATCAAGAAAATTATAAAAATCCAACATCAGATATATCTTACCATTAATTTGTTGAGCCTCATACCCGCCTTTCTTAGAGGCATCCGCTTTCGCGTCTTGTATAATATAGTGCAAAGCATTATCTGGATCAAGGACTTCATCTGAGACTGCCTTATCTATTTCTCCCGTCAATAGATCAGACATCCCAGTATAACAATCCCAAGTTGAAGCTCTGAAACCTCTCGACACAACAAGATGCTTAAAGTAATTCAACATTCGCTTCTCTTCTCGACATGTAAGAAAAACGACTGGAGCACGGATCTTCATCAAAGCAACAAGCTCATCGGTAAACTCTGGAGTCGCCATTGTCTCTATGATCTTAATGCTTTCGCTAGGAGTACTATCTATTTTTGCCATGATAAACCTTTCTTCTTCAATATTCGAAATTAATTCTTCATCAGCTAAATCTTAACATAAAATTTATGCACTTTTTGGAGATAGAACTACAATAATTGAACCTCCAGCAACTTTAGGAGGACTCCATGTAGCAATCTCATCAAACTCTGAGATATTCTCATTACATCTTTTTAGTGCCTCTTGCATATCTCTTTTTTGTCTTCCTCTAACAGAGAATATATATTTGACTTTATTCTTCTTCCCAATAAACTTTTTAATTTGTCTATGTTTGGTCTGTAGATCATGAACATCTATACCTAACCCATTACGAAGATGGACTTCTTTAGTGACAGTTTGTTTCTTCTTTGGTTTCTTTTTGTTTTCTTCGTACCGTACCTTACCATAGTCCATTATTTTGCATATCGGAGGTTTATCTTTATCCTGCGATATAAGAACGAGATCCAACCCAGCTTCATGAGAACAGCTTAATGCTTCAAACCTAGAGACTACGCCTCTACTGTCTCCGTTCTCTAAAATCAAAAATATTTGTTTGCTTTTGATTCTTTCATTCGTTATTTTTCTATCTTTGCTAATCTTTTTCTCCTAAATCACACCAATCTTCTTTTGTAAACGTTAACTTTAAATCTACTTCTATATTAAACTTTTTAAGAACTATATCACAATCCTTAATCACAAAAGAATCGGGATACGGGTTTAATGACTCTGTTTTATCAATAATACTTTGATAATTACCTCTTAAATGGAAGGAACTAAATGCTCCCATAATATGCAAATTGGCATGTTCAATTGAATAATTCTTACATATGACTAACCAATTAAGAGAGATAAGTAAACCATATTCTAAAATTAGATTCTCTCCACCGGCTAAATAGTATTGCTCTATTCTTTTTTTAGATATTTCTTTTCGTTCTTGATCTGTGCTCACAATTTTATGTTTGTTTTTCTCATTCATAAAATTATTAAAACTTACATTGTAATCATATTTTTCAACGAAAGCTTTAATAGGTCTATCATCTTTTAAATACCAAAGAGTAAAATTGCCTTTTTTCTTCCAATAGTACATGCCCCACTCTTTAATGAAAAAGTCTACATAATCTCTAAGTACAATATTGTCACAGAATCCAAGTATTTCAGCAACACTATCAAATATTCTCCCAAAAAACAATATCATTGAGACTTTGCCACAGGTCCATTCCTCATCTATATTTTTCCTAAATTGTTGAATAAAATAGATAGTAAAATCGGAATTCTTCCATTCCGACAAATCATCTCTAACCTTCCAGCTAAGACTATTTTTAATATCAGATATTGCTATACTTCTTACTGAAGTTGTGTTCCCATAAATCTCAACAGGTTTTTCTTTCCCCTTGGGCTTTAAATTCTGTTTTTCTCCCCCTACTATACCCATAAGCATATCTTTTGTTTTCTTATTCATTGTGCAAAAATGACATATTCAATAGCTTTTCTATTCTCTTCAGAACGAGAATTATATTCATAATCAATTGCTTCTACTTCTACGTCGCTTCTTACTTCAGATACGATCCTCTTTATGTTATCGATATCAGTCCAGCTAGAATCATTATAACTTATAACAAGACACGAAATATCAGATAAAGATTTTAAAACAGAAATAAAATGTTCTTCATAATTCTTTTTCTTTGCGAATTTTTTCATAGAAGAGGATATATCCCACTTGTCCATCGTTTGCTGACGAGCATAAGATTCGAAAAAATTAAACATAAGACCATAGTCGCTTTGCTGCCCTCCATATGGAGGATCGATATAAGCCAAGTCAATTTTCTCTTCCCTATACTCTTTAGAGTTAAGAAAATCAATTGCATCAAGACAGAAAGCCTTATTCCCCTCTACGCATTTTAACGAATCATCTCCCACAAATGAATACCAATGAATACTATTAAAAGACATAGGATAACCGCCATTTCGTTGATGACCAATCCTATGATCTAATTTCGCTAGAATTTGACCACTATTAAGCCTACCTCCCAGATAACAATGTTTACTAATATAAATTTGGATATTAGCAAACGCCAATGCCTTCTCATAATCATTATCTAAATCATCAATATTAGCACGATAATTATCCAAAAACTCAGCTTCATCTGGTGTAAATCTCTCTTTATATTCTTTTCTAACAAATTCAATCTTACTATCATTATCATTCTTTAACAAATAATCTTTTTGTTCTTGAGATAAAACAACAGAATTGTTGGCAACAAAAGCGTTGGCATAAAAATAAGAGCTTAACAGTATATCATTTGTTATTACCCTTTTCCCCATATATTTCATGACGAGAGAAACGCAGGCACTACCGCTGAATAAATCTAAAGCTGATTCATACTTAATGTTTCTTTGCTCGATTGATTCTAATATTTTAGATACGATTTTCCTTTTATTTCCGGCATAAGGATTGTGCAAACCTTTTACTCTACCTTCAACATATTTGACTTTAGAGCTAAAAGTTTCTTCGCATTCCCCTGTCTCGAAATTTATATGTACTGGCGTATGTGCTCTCATTTTATTTTCAGTTCATCAATATTAAATTCTGGTTCTGTTTGATATATACTTTTTCTTGCTCTGCTATGAGCAAACATATATTTACAATTGTCCATAAAATCTATAACTGTTGCTTCTTTTTTTCCAGGAAAGGTTCTTAAAATACGACCTACACGTTGCAAAGCACGAGTTTTGGATTTGCCAGATCCCGCTAAAATTAAAGTATCTAATGGTCGGACGTTTATTCCTTCATCGAAAATAGTCGATGCGATTGTGACGGATGCTTTTCGTTCTCTTATCTCATCAAGGCGTTTTTTTCTTACCTTTGACGAATGAGATCCATGTATAAAAACGCTATCTGGTATTAAACTTTCTAGTATTTTACCATGCTTAATTTGTTTGCATAGAATAAGAACAACCCTATCATTTTCCATCATTTGTTTTGCGACTTTAGCAATAATATTATTCCTTATTGTATTGTTTACTATACCCTCTTTATAAGCAGTTGCATATGTCCCAAATTTCTTGCCTCTCATATTTGACATGGGGATAAAATATATATCTGGTTTAATAAGATAATTTTCTTTAATTAATTGTGATGCAGTAATATTACAAACTTTTTTCCCAAAACAAGCTTCAATCAAGATATCATCACCTTGGTCCCGGTAAGGCGTGGCGGAATTGTGAACTAGCACACCGTTAGCAACAAAAGAATGATGCCCTACCATTTCTAAGTCATACACGTATCCATCAGAAGGAATCTCTTTTATCTCCAACACCTTTTTTTCTATGCAATTAATTGGGAATTTTTTAACATTTCCTTTGCGTTTACTATTTATCCCATCTAGAGCATTGTCAGAAAATATAATTTGGAAAGAATCTCTCCTACCAATAATTCTTCTTCCATCTATTATCCCTCCTAAAGCTTTTTTTCTTTTGCTAACAGTATACGAAACATTTAAACTTCTTAATAGAGTCTTAATATCATCTACCATACCAGTAGAAGTACTTGTTATTCTAACATATCTACGATTACGTTTTATATCTCTTTCTCTTTTTTTTCTGATACCATCAGAATCTATCAATCCCTCTAATAACATTCTTCTACTTTCTTCATCTCCAAATAATAGTTCTTTAGGAATTCTTTTATCATAGCAACGGTATTCGCCAACAATTTTTTTCAAGAAAGTTACTAATGGGAAACACGATATGCTAACCTCAAAAGAAGCCCCTTTCATCTTTTTGCATTTTGGATGAATTACTAAACCCTCTATAGATTGCAATTTATTCAAAAATGTATCCAAAAAAGATTCTTCAACAGCAAATCTAATTCTGCTCCCATCAAACCATCCATCCCCTAAAAAGAATCCAATAATATATGAAAAATTATTTAAAGACACAGAGGTAGAAAGACCAACTCCATTTGCTCCTTCTGTGTATATCCACTTCGGAGTTATACCATGTTTTTGAAAAACTTCTAAATTATCCCTATATTGACTTAGATATAAAGATCCACCATATTTTTTTGACATTACTCCACGACGACATAATTGTGAATAAGAATGTTTATTCAATCCTATTTCTGACAAAGGTATTCCCTTGAGATTAATACCAACCCTAAATTTATTTGAGGGTAAAGAACTAAGAATGTCTATTGACTCTGCCTTGTCTGAATATCCAGCCCCATTATCTAATAATAATGTATCTCCGACTTCCAAATCTGAAGTTAAACATTGAATAATTTCGCCACTATCTGTAATTTTGAATATAGAATGATCCTCTGTTAACTTAATGTTGTCTTTTCCAGCAAATCTGACCATATATGATGTAGATGTGTTTTTGTGTCTTATTATTCTTCGAACACCCTTCCAACGAAAACTCTCTTTTTCCCAACCTCTAGATTCGGCTCCTGATAAATCTATCACATCATAACCACCATCACACCTGAGAGAGTAATTCCCTAAAGACGCTCTCTTCCAAGCTTCTTCTATAGTAATGTTTTCTCCTCTCTCAAAAAACATATCTCCTTTTATTTCTATTTTTGTATCGCTAAAAACCGACATCCCATAACGATATCTACAACCCAATGACATATCTGAAATGACCTGGCACGAGTCCGACCGGACGTGCTGGCAATTATGAACCAAAATATCATTTGCAAAAAAGCAATGTGTTTCTTTAACGGTGATATCGTATACATCTTCTGAAGCTACTTCTTTTATGCTAACTATTTTTTGATATTTTGTATTGCATGCATGGAGGGATGTATTTTTTGACAGCTTTAAAAACCTCTCTTCTTGTTTCTGACAAAATTCCAATAAAATAGTATTTTTGCTTTTCTCTGTAAATTGAAACTGGTCCGTAGTTATCTGAAAACCATTCGGAAATGATTTCATTCTCTTCCAAAGAAAATCCCTCTGTGTGTAATCTAAGTTGCGAAGAGTTGCTTCCATCATCGCAGATCCACCATGCAAGTCCAATGGCCCCAATGGAATCGAGCCATTCCCTAGTAACGCACTTTCTTTTGGAGCCATTATGAGTGATTTCATAAATTTTGAGCAAAGATGGATGACTTCTAGTGTGGTAATGTATAAGCCAGTCTCCATAGCCTTTATTTTCAACTTTTTTAAGATATGGATAAAATCTGTGCAAAAAAGACATTTTATGTTCAACCCAATCTCTTTGATCCAAGCAATGATTCCCGCAAAGTCTTGATGAATCTCCAAGCAAAGTTCCAAGAATAGACTGTTTTTCGAGTTTATTAAGTCAGATATCCCAATTGGGAGGTCTCTTATCATGCTGTTGGCAAAATTGACTGTAGCCCCTCTCCCCTTTTCTTTGAATAAATATCTCAAGAGTTGTTGCTCTAGGCTTAACTCTCTCTCCGCATCCGCACAAGCAAAACGGGGCATTCCTGACAATATTCTTATATATCTTTTTCCATTCCTGATCTGTTCTTTTTTTAACTTGGTGTCCAAGTATATATCTTTGCCTTGAACATCCTGATAAAACTTGTCCGCAGCCGCACTCACAAGTCCTAATATCTTGTCTTTTTTTGTTATTTTTCCGGCTTTTTTCCACCCTGAGTCCGTCATCAACGGATGATTTTTTGTGCATTTTATCCTCCTGCATGATTCTAATTCTATTTCAATTATTTCTTTATTGCCCATTCTAAAAAAATCAGTTATTTCAGACCATATGGGCTTTTGACCATTATAACTAAGAATGAGTTTACAATTACGCGACTCTATCTCATCTATTCTTACCTTTCCTTGTTCTGTGTGAACGAGAGTATCACCAGTAACACATTCGTCCACGATCATTCCTTTTGCAGACAGTATAAGGTCTTTAATTTCTATCTTATTTTTTTCAGAAACACCTTTTTCTTTGACAATTTTTTCTTCGTCATCAAATTTTTTATACTTCATACCACATGCTCGAACAGCAGTTTGAATTGTCATAACGTTTATATCTTTTATATTACATTTACCGTCTCCGATTACACCAACGTCAAGAGATGATCCATTATAATTAATAAATCGTTCTAATTCGTCTTTTGCTTGATTTAGAAGATCTTTAGATGTCACATAAAAAACAAATGGACTAACATTTAGTTTAGCTATAATCGAAGCTCCTATGAAGCTTTTGCCACTTCCAGTAGCCGCTTGAAGCACTCCACGTTCTACATTGCATGCCTTATTGATGGCATCCGTTTGATAATCTCTATCCTCAAACTCTCCAGTATCCATTATGAGATTAAGAGATTTACAAACTTTTTCTCTTTTATCGTAGACTTTGCATGTCATATACTGACTCTTGAAGTAAGCTATTGCTTTACTCGCTAAACCAGTGGGGAAATGAGTTCCTTGTTTTTTTACAGCACATTTGCATTTCGCACTATTATAACAAACTGTAGTTACAAGTCCATCATATTCTTTAAGCCAAGGCTTATTTTCAATATCAGGGTCTAATTGTATTTGTTGTATACGATAAAGAGCGTCTTCTGGCATATATCCTAAAGCTCTTTTAAGACCTTGATAAACTTCAGATTTGAGCCTACCCTGCACGAACGTGACAGTATTAGTTATGATTAAAGATATTTCGTTAGACATACTTATGAATTGTTTCTATTCTTGTTTTTTCTAGAGTTCTTCGGTTCCCAGAGTTTTTTAACTTCATCTTCGCTCTCAGGGAGTTCTGGTGATTCAAACAATACATGACCTTGTTGACCTACATCTCTGCTCTTCCAGAAATTAGGGTACATATCCCAGCTTCCAGCCAGTTTAATATATTCACTTGTCTTTATTATTCTCATTTTCTTCTAATAGATTAACCAATTTTTCAAGGTTATCATAAACTCCTTGAAACTTTTTATCTGCTGGAATTTCCTTTCCATCGACAAGGAGTCTTCTAGCAACATTGAATTTTTCAATTATTTTACGTAAAATTTGTGCTGTTTCTGCGTTTTCCATATTTCCTTCCTCTTACCATACTCGATCAGAACCTAGATTCTTTTCTATTATGGTATTATTTTCTTCTTTTGTATTTTCGCCAGATCTTACTCTGAGCATAGACTCATATGTAACTCCATCTCTACCAGCCTTTTTTTGTTCTACTTCAATCTTATCTTGGATCTCTTGGAACCAAGGGTTCAATCCTTTATAAACAGACCAATCCGTTACTCTGGATGGTTCTAACATTTTTTCAATTAATCCAAAGAACCAAAACGAGTTAGTTAGATTATTCATAAATTGAGCCTCTTTAATCATACTCTCGCTATTAGCTTTTTTAGTTGAGTCAACAACTAAATGTTCTATTTTATTTTCTATGCCAACATAAGTTAAAAGTATCATTAAGAAGTCATTGACTTTCTTATCGTCACCATATACTAATTTCATTGCTCCACAAATCTTAGACTGCAACTCTGATGACATCATTTCTTTTATAATTTTATAAGCATTTAAATCATGTGCTTTTAAAGCAGCGATAAAAAGAAAAGCATCTCTTACTGGTTTGTACTCTATACATCCGTTTAGACCAATAAAACTATTCTCAATATCTAGAATTTCTTTGTCAAGATATTCAGCGATATCACAAGCAGATGTATCTTCTACGACTGCGATAGCTATATTATCAAGTTGGACTTCATACGCTGTACAAATGATATCTTTCATTAATAGCCAAACGACAGGAAACTGATACAATCTCAATACAAATTCTTCATCATTTTTGAAACAATCTAATGAGCCTTCATCGTTACATAGAAACAATAAAAATGCTCTCCAAAGATCAAGAACTCTTTCTAGCTCGGTGTGATCCATGATTAAGCTGCTGCCGCAAATCTGCTCGAAATGAGTGAAGTATATCAATACTATTTTACTATTTATATCAAACCAGTTCTTAGCATCTGATACGCAGATAGAACCATTAGAAAGGACATCTCCCATTTGTCCATCTTCTGTAAATCTTATATTAAGATCCACGAATGGGCATCCAGCACCTTCACATGCTGATTCTATAAGAAACTTAGACAACTTATAATCACTTATCTTTCGCACTATCTTTGGTGTACCTTTCCATGTCTTCGCTGGAGATACCAGCTTTTTCCATTATGTCTGCCCAACTTTTACAATCTTTCATCATATTATTAAAATTATCAACTTCTTTTTGAGAGATACCGCTCTTTATGTTTTTTTTGACACTCTCTTTGATATTATCTTGTTTTTCTTGTTTTTCTTCTATAAATTCTAAAGCGTCTTCATCGCTACTTAACGCTCCATACTTCTGTAGCATATCTAACACAAATTCTTTAACATCACATTCGGTTATATCAAAACCATAAGTCTTGTGACAGTAATCGCATGTATGCTCCATAACAAGATACGAATTCCTATCTTTTTTCTCTTTTTCATCTTCATCTTCGTATTCTTTAACTCCGATGGCTACAATGGACTCTAATCTTATATTTTTTCCACAATTAGGGCATTCCATCCCTATCTCTTTTATCTTGTCTTCTAACCATTGCGGTAAATCTATCATAACAAAACTCCAACTTACTTATTCAACGAATAACTATAAACTCCTTTTATCTTCTACCTTCTATCTATATTAAGGTTGAGATCATAAGTCCAAGTAATACCTCTTTTATCGTGTATTCCAAACATTTTCTGTTCTGGCATAGACGATTTTTGAAGATTTTTCAAAGAGAATATGTCGCCACCGACGAAACTCCCATTTAGAAGGACTTTACCATGATTTGTAGATAACTCCGCAGTACTATGATAATGACCAGCTATAGTATAATCGGGAATATCTTTCAAGATACCTATCATTTTTTGCTCAAAATCTAACAAGCTTTTAGCGGGCCATGACATTCCTCTCATATCGTCTCCATGGACGACGAGGAACTTATGACTTCTTATTTTTTCAAATATCCACCATGTTTTAGGAACATTAAACTTAACTCTTGGATTATTTTTGAATCTGCCCATAAGGAACTGGTAACACATGAAATCCCAATTGACGTATTCTTTTTCTGAGCCTCGCTTACTAGCCCGCCCATGATTTCCGAACACACCATAAAAATTAATCTCTTTAAAGATTTCTAACCAATGATCTATCATTTGAGCAAGAGCTTCAACGCCTTCAACGAACTGTTCAAATATAGGCATATTAATATAGATAGGAGACCATGCTCCAACATCATTCATACCAGCAACAATATCTCCTAAACAAAATATATGAAGCGTATCTAAAGCATACAGTTTGGAATGAAGATCAACAATATCAGTAGCAGCATATTTAAGATTCTCAACTCTCTGTTTAAAAATCTCTAAATTATACTCTCCTAATCCACCAGTTTCTTCCATAGAGAATTCCTGACCGATATGACAATCGCTAATAATAATTCCGACATCCTCTACATGATCTTTCTTCGCATGTTTACGCCTCGGTTTTCTGGGAGCAGGAACTTTTGGAAGAGCTTCTATCGCTCTAACTATTCTATCTCCTATAATATCTGCTTTTACTTTAGCAACGCCAATCCTCTTATCTCTAAGTTGCGTTAGTCTCTCAAGATAAGCCTTCTTTAGTCCCTCTTTGATAGTATGTTTAGTTGTATCATAAAAAGGTTTATTAACCCAAATAGTATTTCTGTATTTTTTTTCGCAAGCACTAACAGAACGATCAAATAGTTCTGAAGATATGATACGATACGGAATGCCATCTTCTCGCATACTATACAACATTATCTCTTCGTTTTCAGTCCAAGGTGCGGGTCTAATCTTACTCTTGCTCTTGCTTTTATTTTTACTCATATTAAACCTTTCTTTCTCCATCGATCTAACAATATTAGATGAGATTCTTTCATTTCTGAAGATCTACCATAAGTCAGACCATTCCTATTAAGTCTATATTTTATCAAGGGAGTTTCCAATGTGCAGAAATTAAATCCAGAGAATAAGCATCTTCCCCAAAATTCGAGATCATGAACGAGTTGAAAATCCTTATCTTTTGTATATTTTCCAATTTTAATAAAATCATCTCTTTTAAACATCGCAGAAGGATTTATTATCGGATTCTTCCCGGACGCTATTGCATTTATCATACCTGAATTACTATTAGGAGGATGACTCCATTCCCTCATTCTTAGTCCATCCTCATTAACAATTATAGCGTATCCTCCTACACAAAATAAACTTTTATCAGATTTTAACATTTTAACTTCTTGTTCTAAACGAGAAGGAAGACTGATATCATCTGCATCATGTATCGCAATATACTCTCCCTCCGCTATATCTATTGAAAAATTAGAACGAAAAGGCACTCCCATATTTTCTTCATAACCCCAAAACTCTATTCTTTCGTCTTTAAAAGATCTGATAATTTCAGCAGTCCTATCTGTAGATCCATCGTTTATGATTATAAATTCAAAATCTTCATATGTCTGATTTAATATGGAGTTTATAGATTCTTCTATAAATTTCTCACAATTATATACTGTAGTTATAACGCTGATTTTCATAAAGCAAACTCTCACTCATTTTTATTCTTTTATGAAATGGAGGACTATAGTTCTTCCATTTTTCTCTAAAATACTTTAAACTTTTACGAAAATTTTTATGTTTATCTTCTTGCGAAATTATTGACATTGTTTGATGAGGCTTATGCATGATTCTAGCGTATGGATTCCATCCAAGATGAAAGCCCCTTTTATGACATCTAAAATTAAAATCAGGGTCTTCAAAGTACATTGGGCTAAAATTAGTATCGAATAAACCGATTTCTTCAACGACTCTCCTCCTAATAAGCATACCACCGGCTCCAACATAAGTATAATAGTCTGTTGGATTCTGTGCTATACGAAGAGGTCTAAAGTTTTCGCTCATCTCCCAAGCTTCTACGCCCAAGACATCATAAAGACCTTGCTTCATAAAAAAGAGATGTTGATCAAGCCACTCTTTCTCGACAAATTGATCATTGTCTAAAAAGAGCAAGTAATCATATTCTAAATGTTTACTCTTTTCGTATCCAGTATTCCTACCATCAATGACGCCGCTATTATGATCTAAAGAAATGATATGAACATTATCTCTATCTATTTTTTCTAAATACTCTTTCGTACCATCTGTTGACCCATTGTCTACGATAACCAAATGGTAATTCCCATAAGTATTGTCAAAAAATTGAGTTAGAAATTGTTTAGTAACATTAATTTTATTGTGCGTTAATACTATTATGCAAGTTGAATCAGAAATAATGCCTCCATGAATATTATCGAACTTTTATAGGTTATGGCATTATAACATTTTCCCTAACCACATTATACGCTGATATTAACAGATGCATTAAAGAACGAACACTCTCCAACGCCTCTCAGAGTGAAATCTCCGAGTACACCTTCGCTTGTTTCATCACAACACAATGTAGAATCAGAAATGTCTTTAAACCTATCATTCTCTAAGGTTACACATGTGCATTCGTTAGGATCTGCACCAAAGACAGCAATGTCAGAAGATCTATCATAAATTTGAGCATAATAAGTTTGGTCTGTCTTACAATATATTACAATCAAAACAACGTTAGCTGCGATTCTAGAGAACCACCATCCAACAAACCCAACAGTATCTAACGTAGCATCGTATGCATAAGTTCCTTGTACTCTCTCGTAGCAAGAATTCCCAGGGACAGAATCAATAAAAACTGAAGCTGTTGTTTGTGTAGGATCGTTACATGTAATCCATGGGAAGTCAGAGCAGACGTTCCCGCTAGTTGCTGTAGGAGTAGTCCCTTGTAAATAATCTTTAATACTTTTTTCCGTAGCAAACATCTCAGAAAATCCGTGGAAACTAATTTCTGTATTAACATCGCTGTTGTCAATTCTAAACCCAGATCTTATTTTACTAGGATCTTGTATTCTAATAATATAATTATCATACATTTTTGTAGAGAACACTACCAATCCATCTCTAGGATGTAACTCATAAGAACTAGATGATATCGTATTATTAGAAGAATCGAAGATAGTAACACTTGATTCGTAATCCCAACTTCCATATGTTGCCTTGAATTCATAATTATCTACATTAACTAAAGATTCAGAACGAATACCTACAATATTTCTATTCCTTACTGGCAAGACTACTCCACCGCCTGCATTTGGGCGTGACGGCTTAGCTCCGCTATCAAAATCGTTCCAGTTATGAGATGCAGAAGTAGAGACCCCAAACTTTACTTCTCCTTCATCTGTAGAATCTAGAGTTGATACAACTTGTCGATTATTGTCATCAACAGTATGCTCATTGACGAATAAATAATCTGTTTTTACAGCAGTATATGTTAATCCGAATCCCTCTATTAAAGGATGTCCCGTAGAAGACCCATCATTCACTTCTTCATTTGTAGTTGTAAGACAACTTGTTATCTTCATGTCTAGTTTTACATATCTTACATCTAGATCAGAAAAACCAACATCAAAACCAGGTTCAAAATAAATCGTATATGGAGAATAATCATAACCATCATCACTAGCAGACATTCTCCACTCTCCTGACGTATTCGCTGGTAATTCGAATAAAACGTTCGCAGAATTAAGATTAACAACTTCTCCAAAATCAATAGTATAGATAGCAGATCCATAACCCAAAGAACCTTTAGTCTTCCCTGTCATTATGCAAACTAAATCATCCTCAAAAGAATCAGATACGATACTAAAACTTTGTCCACCAGTATGATATGACAATTTATCTAAAATAATAGAACCAGTCCTATCTATACTAGACGAGATAACAGAAGGATTCTTCAATGACAAATTGCCAACGATAAGAGGAACCTCTTGATAGTTGTCTATATCATTAACAGCATCAATCGCTTCTTGATAATTCTTCGTAGAAACATTTGGACTATTATCTGCAAAAGTATAGATAATCTTATCGTTGGCGTCATAACTCTGATCATTCAAAACAGTAGAAACAGTGTACAATGAGTCATACAAAGGAGAAGACCCGAATGGAATTTCTTCAGATATAGTATCTATAATAGTTAAAGCTTCACTACTGACAACGGCTCCACTACTCGTATGATCTATAACCGAAGGAACTGTCATATTACTAGACAAAATATCAGTTGAGACTGAATTGTTCTGGTAGAGAGGAGCAGATACGATCTTAAAAACATTATCGCTAAAAATAGATTTAAAATTAAGCGATGCAATTGTTATGTTAGAGGTGACAGGAACTATACAAGAAGGCGAAAGAGTAGCAGCCTCACTAGCGTCATTAACTATAGAGACTAATGTCTGTCCATAATATGAAGTAAACCCGCCAGAAGCAGTACCAACAGTCTCTGGGACAAACCCATCCACTATAGTAGACTGAAGAACTATTTTATATAGATTATTATCTAACCCTTCTGTAAATACCATCTCGTCAACGACTCCTTTAATCATATCGTCGGAACGAGGTTTCAAAGAGAATACAGATTCTCCATCTATGACACTTATTTCATCTTCATCAAATAATACATTATATGGCAAAAAGCTTTCTGGGATCAATGTTATATCTTCTGCATCTGACAATTGTAAGTACCCTGCAAGCTTTACTGTCGCTAAAACATCAACATTACCGCCGTCATCAACAGCACTTACTTTAGCTCCTAAATACTGATTTCCGTTAAGAGACATTCCATCTTCATATGGTTCAATAGATATCTTGAGAAAACCATTACCCTTTCCACTTTCTATCCCGCCTACATACATAACATGAGAATGACCATTATACGAAACAATCGCAGCAGCACCGCCATCCTTTGATTTGGTAGTATTACCTAATTCTAAAACATCATATGGGATATCACCGCCTATATTTTCAATAGATTCAAACATCTTAAGTGTTTCTGAATTAGAATTAAAACCGCCTATAGAATAAACTCTTCCTCCGTCAATAGCAGATGCAGAAAAACATCTAGGCTGCAACATATGATTAAACTTATTATTAATGACATCAAGAGACCCAGAAGAAACATTATATGAAAAACCTGTAGCATAATATTCCAAAGAAGCATCTATTTTTTGAAAAGCTCCAGACAAAACAACTATATCATTACCATCAACAAATGACAAAGGAGAAATCCTACTATAAGTTTTAAACTCTGTCTCAGATATTGCGTCAGAATATCCCCACTCATCGCTACTTATGTTATAATGAAGAATTCTATCATTGTAATCCACGAAAGATCCATTATCTGTTATATCTCTAATACCACTAACAATATATATCCTATTCAGAGAAGGAATATATGTGGCAGAACCAAAAGCGATTCCATACCCAACCTTATCGATAGAGCCTATATCTATTAATGGCATACTCTCCATTTCGCTCCATGTATCAGTAACCGCATCATACTTTTCAGTTGCTCTAGAAGTATATACTATATTTTTTGTTTTATCATATTGTATCCCGCCAAATATATATATGTCCGTACCAACAACAACGGACATTGCTCCCATTCTTTCAGTTGGCATAGATGTCATTGTCATCCATGAGTCATTAGATATGTTATATCTTTCAACAGTAGGAAGTATTTCGTTCGCACCAATACCGCCAATAGCATATAGCTGGTCTAAAACAGACTCAACACATAAATGCCCTCTAGCAGTAGACATTGAAGATGACTGAGACCATTCATTCGTAAACGTATCGTATTTATCTGTTCTAACACTAAAAATACTTCTAATATTATCAGAGGATGATTGATCTTTCCAATCATCTGAATCGTTTCTCAACAATAGGCATATCGTCTCTGTTCTCTTTATGTTCCCTATATTATCATCAAACAAAGAATATGTTGCAGTAAGATATATATTCGCAGCAATATCTTTATTAGACTGTAAAGGCTGCAATTCTACAGTGGCATAGCTTCTCTCTCTATCTGCATCTACTTCAGTGTCAACATAAGTTAATGTCTTTATTTTACTATCAACAGCTTGAACTGAATTCTCCGTGTGATTAACTATTTTTATATCTATTTCCGTACCGTCTGGAACAAAAGTATCTGCAAAAGAGACATCTAATATAAATTGATTAATTGATTTTCCATCTAATATTACTCCCTCTATTCTACTAATATCATCTCCATTTTTAGCCCTCCTATCTACGACTCTTATTCTCAATGATTCTTCAGGGACCAAAACTGTCGGTACTAAACCATTCCCAAATGATCCTCCACCAGTAAGCGTTAGAGTTTCATTATCAAAAACAGAAACGATATGACCCGTAACAGTTATCTCATTATTATACAGTGAGTACTTATCTGCTGCTATAGGAGCACAATCTGTACGTAGACTCTCAAATCCTGTAATTTCTGCATCAGTATCTTTTCTGTTTAGTCTAAAATATACAAAAGTATTATCATACTGAGAAAGATTAACTGACGCTGCTCCGTGATCAATAGTAGCATTATCTGTATTAAGAACCCATCTATCGAGATATGGGTCAAGATACTCAACAACATCTCCCCAAATTACCTCAACTTCTGGATCGCTCGTATCGATTCTAATCATCATGCCATGATTTAGTTGATGGATTTCATTACCCACAGAAGTCATACATTGTCTAAACGGTTCAGAATACTTAGTAGTAGAAGTCTCAGCATTATGAGAAATAGTGAGGGTCGCATACCCGATACCATCACTCCAAAACTTTTGTTTCAGGTCAGCAAACTCCATCAAGAGATTAGAAGACATTACTCTATGCCCCTTTTCCCTTAGAGGTATAAGTTCTATTACTTGAGAATCGCTTGCTGTCAAACCATCATAAAAGACAGACACATTCATTGTATGCGTTTCATACTCAAAACCAGAACCATCTATTTGCACATTATTAATCGGTCCTAAAAATACATTTCTAGCAACACTTTTATTCAAGAAAGAAAAGATACCGTTTGGATCACCAGTATTATCTTTAGAATAAAAGATTCTATCAATAGCATTATCCTTTTTAGTTAGACTCCATTCGGCTGTAGCTGTGTCAGGTAAGAAGGTTCTTTTAGACAGATCTTTAGGATCGTCTGGATCTAACATATAAACAATCGCTGTTTGTTCTAAAATCTGACGACCATCAGATAAAGGAACATTAGGCTGTATGTCAACCACTAAAGGATTCCCGAAAACGATTAATTTCTTTTTTACAATTGTCGAACCATTACGCAAACGAACTTTTATATACAATAAAACAGTTTGAGCTTGATCTGGAGTCGCCAAAGATATATCTGCATAAGTTACATTTTCTGTTTCGCCAGTTAAAACTCCATATATATCTCTTTTTTCTCTTGTCCCTGAAACAACCTCGATAGCACTATTGACATAAGAATAAACGCTCAACAAACCTGTCACTGGTTGGACTTCATCTACATCAAAATCTACTGTAGCATCATAAACTGTAGCACTAACAACTGTATTATTAGATCTAGCAGAAAGATATTCATCTTTTAAGTAAACTCTAGAGATATAAGAAGAAGATGACGTAGCATATGTTCCGTTATAATTAGCAGTAGAAGACGGTATCTGACTATCTAACGCATTTATCTTTTGTTTACTAACCACTTCAACGTACTTGCTATCTTTATTCTCTACTTCAAATGATAATTTATTTTTCCACTCTACTTGAATAATTCTTGATTTATATACGAATTCAAGACCCTCAAAAGACACAGTAAATCTTATTGACAATAATACAGATTGTAAGTTAGACAAGAGAGAAACATCTTTTGTCAACCTCAAAATCCCTCTCGATAAACCGTTGTCCAATTTTGTAACCGTCAATCCATATAATTCATTTATATCTGGAGCGTTTACAGCAGTATCTCCAGCAAAAATATCTTCAGCAACATCGTCTGGATATGTATAAGACGCATTTTCGATTTCCCATGAGATAGTATAATCTCTACTAATATGATTATCAGATTGATCGGTCATCTTCATATAGAAGACAATATTCTCGTCAAAGAAAGTACTTATGTCTCTTTTTGGAACAAAATTATCCCACAAAACCTTCAAACTTGAACCGCTTACTATTTCATAATGTACGTTTTTAACATCTTCCAAAGGAATTTGAGATTCACTTAGACCGCTCAAAGGGATTATGCTAACAGTGCTGGAACTAGATGGTCTCCCAAACATATCAATAGTAGATATCGTATAATAATAACGAGTATCATTGCTTAATAATCTGTCTATATATTTAATTTTAAATACATCATCGTCAAAAACTAAAATACCATCACTATTCCCATATTCATCAAAAATAGGAAAACCTGTTGTAGATCGATATATCCTTATTCTCTTAATTCTCTCGTCTGAAGCATCAAGATCCCATTTCAAATAAACTTTCCTATCTCCTGCCACTCCCTCAAATCCATAAGGGGCAGACAAAGAAGAAGATAAAGAAGAAACAAGCTCTCTACTTTCTGTATCTATATCTGGAATAAGAACAGCAATCGACATAGCATCATCGATATTACAAACATTACCACTACTATTCTGAGAGAAAATTCTAAAATATTGGTTTTCACCCAAAATAAAATTATCTTGGAACGTAGTATAAAAATCTCCATCAGATGTTATAGTATTAAAATATATCTCTTGACCGTCACCTTCGTAAGAAGGAATCCTTATATCGTTCGATACGATACTAACGATATTACCATTGAAGTTATATATTTCTGGAATCGTAAATTTAAGAACAACTAATCTATCACCATTATCATTTCTAAAAATATTATGTTGATCTAGAATATAATCAAAATCTTTCAGATCATTATATATAACGACTTCACATATTTCTCCGAAGAAGCTATCTACATTCGCAACTGCTCCCCTATTATATCCTATATCAAAATACATATCTCCTATAGATAAATTAAGAGAACCTAAAATGGCAGACCCTACAGGAGAACCGTTAACGTAAAAAGAAACAGAACCATTAGACATATTGATAGAAACATCTATTTTATTCCACTGATTCAAAGTTAAGACATCAATAGAAGATGAGACAATAGCAAAACCAGTATCAAAGGTCAAACCTCCATCAGTATTCGTATATAAAGCATAGTTTGCGATTGCTCCATCCTGCCTCATAATAATAGCTTTATTAGACGCAAAATTATAAGGTTTAATCCAAGAGCTAATAGTTATACTCTCATCTTCTCTTAATTCAAAAGTAGAGGTAACAGACTGTGTAGTTACAGCAGTAGTTTCTCCGTTAAAACGCAAACCTGATTTACCGAATGGTACGTCATCTGCATTTAACCAAATTGCATTAGACTCTGATACGATTAAATCAGAAGATGAAGTAAAATCATATAAAATTTGACCTTCTGCTTCATCGAAATGCCAAAGACCCCATACTGTGCTGTCTACAATGACTCCAGATCCTATCAAAATTTCAGAACTAAAGGTTTTTACACCCCTAGGAAGACTTTCGTCATTAGGAGTTACTTGTATCCTAACTCCATCACTAAACTGATAATTAGTATTGAATGTATAAATACCGTAATAGTATGTTTTATTTGCTTCAATTCCTAAATCTTGTATGCCATTAGAAATACCATCAAATAATATCTCTCCATCTATAGGATTAGAAGGAAAAGAATCTTCTCTTCTTACAACTCTAATCCCTGCAAAATTATTAAGAGTATCATTAAATAAGTATTGTTGATAGAATTCGGAGTTTAGAGCACTAAGTTGGTTATTTGATTCTAAATCAGCCGTTACAGAGAGTTTTATTTTTTGACCCCCAAAGGTAAAGATTTTATACAAAACCTCGGCAGGATAGCTCCCAGATACCTTGCTGACGAACCTCTTAGCTAGGTCATGTCTAAATCCACCCTCATCATTCCAAGACATGCTTCCACTCTCATCGAAAAGAATAGACACGATACTATCATTAAAATCAAGACCGATATCGTTAAATCCATATGCATCTGCTTGCAGTTTAGTGCCAAATAGCTCTAAATTATCTGGGTTAAAATATGATCTCGTTAAAGTACTCTGTGTTGGAGAAGTTACGTTAATCCTTTGGTTGCTAGAATCAAAACCTCCAGATTCATCATCTGAGAATATCTTCATAGCATGTTTTTTTGTATTAGTTACATACCAATTCCCAACAGCCCAATCCCCATCTATAGAATAATAAAGACAATAATAATTGACTAAATCCCACTCTCCACTATTCGGATCAAATAAACAAATGTTCATGAAAAAAATATCTCTTCAAAAATATAACTATACTATGTATATTTTCGGTTTTATTTGCTTTAATCCTTTATGCTTTTATGGCAGATGGACCATCTGTGTCTTCATCAGAGTCAGTAATTTCCCATACAACATATTTGTCATCACTAGAACCAGACGAATATAAAACTAAAGCATAGCTATCGCTAAAAGAAATGGCACGAGAACTGTCTAGAAAATTAAGATTAAAATTATACCAATCATCAGTTTTTAAATCAGAAATGGTTGTAATATAATCATATATAAACAGAGGTGTAATTGGACGATTATTGCTATCGACTGTATAAAGTCTAGCATGAATTGTAATATATGGAGCAACAGAAAAATCAGGACCATCACCCGAAACAGCTTCACTAACATCAGATGTTATATAAACCTTATCAATAAAACTCCCATCTATAGTTGGATGTATCTCTAATGTATGGAGATTTGTATCATTTATGTCTATTACAAGAGAATTCCACTCCCATGATGCAATAGAAGATAAATTATCGATATTTCCTATATCAACATTATCTAAAAAAATGTTTGATCTAAAAGAAACTGTCGATGTTCTAGTTCTTAACCATAATCTATATTGTCCTGACGAAGAGGCTTGTATCGGATAACTAACAGAAGCATAACTCCCAGTCGCGTCTAAAACATCCACTGATAAATAACCTCCACCACAAAATCCAAGTGTAGTATCATCTGCGATTATTTTATTGGTTCCTTGAGACAAAGATGAAAAATTCAGAGAATCAATAGAAACATTATCAGAAAACGAAAAATAACTACTTTCGTTGTTTAACTTTGGTCTCAAATAAACAGAAGCTTTTGTAGGAATAAAACGGTCATTAACGCTAAATATTTGTGCTAATTTTACAGATTGACTAGACTGACCAGATCCGCTATAATAAAAACCAGCAATTTGCCAACGATCCGCAGCTTCTACGACTCCATCAGGGACTGGCAATACATCGTCCATTTGGGAGAAGTTTAAAGCAGCGGCTCTTTTTGATGCAGAGTCAACAGCCATTAACCAGACTCCATCTCACCTTTAGTAAACAACCCTCCAGCATCACTGATGTCTGATTTTTGGTCTATAATAGTTTCAGCATCATTATATAACTTAAAAAGATTCGAGTTTTGTTCTTTTCTATTTCTCCAATTCTTATAAAGATAATCTATTTTTGTATTTGTGTCTGCCGAAACTGGAGGACTTAACTGTCCCGGCTCTCCTCTGTTTGAAGTAAGTGCTAAAGTATCTGCTAATATATCATTAATTTCACTCGCATTAATGTCAACACCTAAGCCTGCACCGCTACATATAAACCCATCGCCGAAGAATCCGCCTGCCTCGAAAAACACACCATCAGAAAAAACAGACCTAACGTGCATCCCATACCCAGAGTTAGTAAAGATAGCCACACCGTCACCTGTCCCACCCGTAATAGTAGCTCCGGTTTCACCTGTAGCGGCAAGTCCTGACCCAGTACCATTTCCTGACACAACAAGCCCATCGCCGTCGCCCCCTGTTGAGGTAAACGCTACAGCATCTCCATTACTGGCGTTAATTGTCATGCCAAAGGTTCCTCCATCTATATCGACACCGATAACAATAGCATCTATATCAATGCCTATTTGATCGGCATCAATGTCAATACCTGATAGTGCAGCATTGAGATATAAAGCATCTCCACCTGATGCTTCAAATACTACCGCATCTCCAGTGACACCTGCATTAATATATAATCCATGACCAGAACCATTGCCAACAGCAATAATACCAGAGCCATTGCCTCCATATGAGGTGGCTATTAAACCAGTACCAGCAATGCCGTCAAGAGCAAGTCCATCAGTGTTTCCAGCGATAGTCATTCCGGTAGTAGAACCGGAAACATTTAGTCCAATTCCTCCTGATCCAACGATTGAAGCTCCAACAGTTGAGCCTATAGCACTGAATGCTGTACCAGAGTCATTATCTATATTCAATTCTTTGAGTTTCAGTGTAGCATTATTCCCATTTGTCAATTCACCGTCAATTTGTGTGACATTCGCAGGCATGGTCGATATGATCGTTCCATTCCACCAGAAAGTTGCACTCGCCACAACTATATCGTCAATCGCCGGAGCACCAGCAACCTGCTCATATAACGTAACACAAACAGAAGCATCAGATGTCAATGTCGCTGGGACTGTGGCAATATACTGATAAGATGCCGCAGGTGTCTCAGTCGAAGTTATGTCATAATTACCCCAATCGGCGGGAACAAATGTCTCATATGCAGCAGCAACATCATCCCAATATTGCCCTGCCTGATTATTTAACACAACGTACATCGTCTTACCTGTTCGGTCATGTCTGTATCCTGGAAAAGTTGCCATATTACCTCGCTATCCAGCCGCCTTTGCTGGCTGCTTTTGTTGCTGTATGAGTGGTTATTTTCGTTGCGTTTATACCACCTGTACTTGTAATCTCAGTGCCACGCCCAATAAGCAATTCAGTAATAGGAGAAACAGTAGCAGGCCATTCTATCACATTTGTTATGCCAATTGATCGCAGAGTCAGTGCGGTTATTACTGGAGTATCTGCACCTGTGACATTACCTTTTATCGTAAACTCTTTACTGTTAGTGTTGAGAGTAGTCACGCCAGCAGACTCGTTGACAACGAGATTCCCGATTAGCGTTGTGTCATCAGTCAGCGTGAGCGTTGTATTGTTCGTTGCTGTAGATTCAGCCGTAATTGTCGGTACAGTTATTATATCGTTCAAGTTAACGGTCTTGATGTTCGATGTATCGAATGCTACTGTTATCGTCGTGGTGCCTGCGAATGTTATTCCATTGTCAATGCTGGTTGCATCGACTCCGGCGATTGATCTGATTGTGTTTTCGGAACCAGTAGCAAGAGTAAGATTGCCGCTACGATCTGTTGATGCTGCTTTTCCCAACGTAATATCGCCACAAGTCAGCGATCCGGTTGAGAATACCGCTCGGCCAACATGGGAGTTTGCTATCGCCTCTATGTCGAAACCGGCGTTACCGACATCCACCGAACCTGTAAACGTCACCGGTTTATTGTTGTAATTATGAATAGCCAATAACGAACATCCGGTGACAGTAAAGGCTTTTTGATTTACACTTGTCAGGTAGTTCACAATATAAATTGACTCTACGGTAAGCGAGTTGACGGTGTCTTGATCAATACAATCATCGCCGGAGATCCACCTCATATACAGGGAGGACGACGCACCGCCTGTTGCAATTCCCGGACCCAATGTTATCCTATCCAGATACGATGTGCTTAAAAATGTCGTTGTTTTACCGGCAGCCGCACAGATAAGTTTCGGATGCCCCTTGAGAGCATAAGCATAGCTTCTCTGCTTAAAGGTTCCAGTTCCGGTGAGGTTGATGACTAGGTCGGCACCTACGACGCCGTGAACAGCCTCATAGTCGCCGCTAACTGATAATGTAATTGTTTCAACTGTGCCGCTTGAGAAATATGCGTTTCCGGTGACCACCATTTCGTAGCTGTTTCCTGTCACCGTCCCTCCATCAAGCAGTAAATCGCCAGTAATCGATACCGTACCACCAGCATTATTCGAAAGCGATCCATCTGTCCCGATATCAAGACTAGTACACGAAAAAACACAATCGTCTATAGTCGCGGTTATGTCATCGAGAGTGATGTTATTAGTTACAGAAAAAGACTGGTCAGAAAATGCCCATTCAGCGGCAGAACCAACGTCGGCATCTAAACTATCAGCAGACCACGGCACATCACAAGTAACCTTGCCAGAGTTAACAGTAAGTTGTATCGCATCGCCTAATGTAGGAGCAACATGGTCCTTCGCATCGTCATCAGCAATTGACCACGTTGCATCAGAAAAGTTTTGAGCAGTAGTATGTCTTGGATATAATGTAGCCATTTTTCTTTTTTTTTACTCTAACTGAGCGTTGGGAAATCGGGTAACCTGTACGGTAACAGAGTAGCGTCTATCCACGACTGGTTCAGAAGTGCCATTCTGCTGAAGCGAAGTCACACAAAGTTCTCTAGCTTGAGCTATCAGTGCATTCGCAGCCGCTGCATTCGCAGGAGTAGCCTCAAAATATACAGTAGTGAATTTATTACCTTCAGCAGGATAGAATGTCGCCCGATCACGATTTTTAACATATCGAGAAGAGGCGGGAATTGTTTCTAGTTCTGGTGTTTCAAAATCTGCCATTATATTACTCCTTTATATTTATATTTAAATTATATCTATCTATTTATTTTTCTAAGTTTGTATTCAATGGTTACTAATTTAACCATAAATCGAATGATTATAAACCATCTGCACTTAAATCACTTATAGATTCTACTAACGTTTTAAGAGCAAGATAAGACGAAAAGACTCCTGCTGATCTACTACCTAGTTTAGTAAGAAATTCATCTTTACCGCCATTTTGGTCTGATAGATTTTTAAGGTCTACCAGAGACTTATTACATTCTCTAACTGCCCTAGATATAATATTCACTGTTCGCCTAACAATTATTTGCTCTTCTGTTTCTGTAAGTTCTAAAAATTTAGCCATTATTTATCCTCTCATAATTAATATATAACTATTCTTATTATTAATTATCGATTTTTAAATGAAAATCCTTTAATTAAAACGGGACAGCAAACGAAATCTTTACTGCATAACCCAAAGAAGAAACTTTAAACATATCATAACCAAACGCCCAAATGTCATCTCCTACATATATAATTTTTTGCACAGAAGATAAATTTGTAGCTACCTTAGAATATGAAGAACCATTATATATATAGTAATCACCGTCACTCGTACCTCCAATATACTCAGAAGATTTAACAGCGACATCATTAAATTTTATACCAGACGATTCAGAGAGATTCCCTTCAACATCTATTAAAGAGGTAGCAGCAGATTCAGTATAGAACGTAGAATTATCAAACCTCAGACCCTTATCTGTAGCCAATAATAATATATCGTTGTACGATTCTATTGCATTAACTCTTATAGTCCCTAAAAACGAGTCTACAGTATTTGTTACTCCTCCATTTGTAAGTCTACCAGCAAAAACCCAATCTATGACATTCGTGCTATAATATACATCCGCTCCATTTTTAATAGCAGTTAAATAGGTATCAGAATGCAACAATCTAACTTCACTATGAGAAAGCGTCTTTTCCCAATAACCATTAATTAAATTCTTATAATAAACTCCATTGTCTGTAGAGATAACGAAAAAGCCCCTAAACTGTAAAAACTGGAAGTACTTACCACTCAAACCTGGTAATTCTTCTTTACTCCACGAGACTCCAAAATCACTACTTTTATATAAATTGTCGTCTGTAAGTATATATAAATCGTTATCATAAGATTTTATTTCTCTTATAAATTCTTCTTTGAGTCCGTTAAAGTTAAGAAGACTAAAACTATAATCAGCCGTTGATATAGAAATTACTCCGAGTTCACTTCCAACTAAAACTATATCTGATTCGCTAACATATAAAACAGAAGTAGGATGACGAAAAATAAATCCCAAATCGTCTTGAACGACTTCTTCTTTATAGTCTACTGTTGAATTCAAAACATCATACCAATCATCGTTATTTATAAGATTGTAATTAAGATTTGTAGTCGATGTCATCGGAAGAAAACATTCATCGAATTCTTCTTGTTCTCCGGGCCACTCTCTCTCAAAAAACAATCCCATCTTAAGCATATTAGTTTCATGAGTTTCTGCAAGAGATAAAGGAAGTCCTGAATTTATCTGTTGTAATTGATCATCTATCTCTCTATGAGTATTATCCCAGTCTCCCTCAAGAGAGCTATTCAAAAGATTAATAGTTAAAAAATCATACTTATTGTAAGAATCAAAGAAAGAAAAGAAACCATTAACAGCATTAACGCTGACTTCTCCACTAGTATCAGAAGCTAAAACATCGGGGATATCTGGAACAATCTCATATTCTGACAGCATTTGAGAATATAAATCAAGTGGTATTTTTTGATACTCAAATATAACAAAACTCTCTCCATCAATTTCTTCAACAGAAGCAAACCTTACTCTACCGTCAACATTTGAATAAACTACATTATATGCGTTCACACAATCTGATACATACGGCTGCAACTCATCTGTTCCATCTTCTTGCTCAGAAACAAGTAAATCTACCTTTTCATTAAACGTTTCTTGATCGTCTGATGCTTTTACTGAATTAGAGTCAAACTCTGTAAATTCATCAAACTCGACAGATAGCAAAGAGGCAACGACGTTAACATCTTCTCCAGTGACTTCTGACAAAAGAACACCGTTTTTGTATATGTTTAGATCAGCATCATATCTACCATCTACCCACCCCTTGTCTCTAGCTCTATAAGTTTGATATTGATTAGCGACAGTAATAATAGAATCATGAGAGAGATAACGATCAAATCTCACAGTATTAGTCACCGTATAATATGTAAATCCTATACTCTGCATTTCGTAATCAACAAAAACAGAAGGGATAAGAGGTGAGGTCTCTCCAAATACTCTTGATACGTTTTCTATATTAGTTCCAGAAAACACTTTAGCATCCGTTCCAATTATAATAGATGAAGAAGTAACATTTAAAGACGTAATAGGAACGTCTCTATGCGAAAAATTAATAGCAGGAATACTTTTCTCAAAAATAACTATAGAATCTGTATATATATTATAACCACTAGTAGAAATCAATAATCCGATATCAGAAGTTATCCAAAGTCTACCATCAAAGACTTGAATTTTTCTAGCTAAAGAAGAACCTAACGATGATATCGCCTCAAACGCATTATCGTCTACATGTTTTCTCCAAACGCTACTATTAGTAAGAGCAAATATATAACCAGAAGATTCTTCAATAATTTGCCAAATAATTTCATCTGTATCAATTTCGGAAATAATTTCCCAAGTAGAACCTCCATTAACGGTAGAGAATAATTTACTTTCACCAGATACTATAAGTCTATTTCTACTACTGTCATTCCATATGGCAAATGCGTTAGATGTAAAAGCGTCTATCTGAGTTGTCTGTTCAAAATTCAGATATTCACCTAACGGATCTATCTCATCAAGCTTATAAACTCCTCTATCTGTTGTTATATAAACATTATTGTCATCATCCTCAGAGATATCTCTTACAGCATATATACCATCTAGACCAAAACATTGAACCCACGTTATTCCATCTCCGCTAGTATAAACAGATGTCCCAGTAAGAGCAAAATAACGTTCTACTGAGGCTGCATAATAAATTTTATGTGGAGCAGAGTCAGTTT